>OLRF01000370.1_pt1 | contig 60092 bp, 49 predicted proteins | sample 1672061 | NCBI WGS metagenome assembly OLRF01 (sample SAMEA3136641, study PRJEB25190) | human gut metagenome | reverse complement strand
CGCAACTGCGTATCGCCGGTTCCTCTACGCCATTTTTACGCCATTTCTGCGTGGGGATGCGTAGGGAAATAGGAACTTTTATGTTTTGACTTCATCCGAAAACACCTGTCCTATCAAGCTTTATCGGCATTTGTGCGTTTGCGGAGACTTATAGAAACAGGCTCGCTTTCGACGATACCCAAGCTGCGTGAAATGCGGCTGAGCGTTATGGCCAACGCGCTGAAGGACCAATTTGCCGATCCGCAGTTCCAAAGCATGGCCTTTGAGGACCGGCTCGGTCTTTTGGTGGATGCGGAATGGAATGCCCGAAAGAATAACCATCTGAACAAGCTGATCCGGCAGGCAGCTTTCTCTGATCCGGGAGCTTGTCTGGAGAATGTAGAGTATCTGCCCGACAGAGGTCTGAAACAGGAGGAACTGCTGCGGTTCGGCACCTGCAACTACATTCAGGAGCACCACAACATCATCCTGCTGGGTGCCACCGGCAGCGGCAAAACCTATCTGGCCTGCGCTCTGGGCATGGCTGCCGCAAGGCGGTTTTATGCGGTGAAGTACATCCGGCTCCCGGATCTGCTGGTAGAGTTCCAAATTGCCAGGGGTAACGGCACCATCCGCAAGTTCATGGCCCAATACAGGAAGTATGCATTGCTCATGATTGACGAATGGCTTCTGTACCCTTTGAAAGAAACGGAAGCCAGAGACTTATTTGAAATCGTGGAGTCCCGGTACAAGCGAAACTCCACGATCTTCTGTTCCCAGTTTGACATTCCGGGTTGGCCGGAAAAGCTATCTGACCCACTGCTGGCTGATGCCATCTGCGACCGAATTGTTCATAACGCCTACACCATAGTCATTGGCGGCAAGGAATCCATGCGCAAGCGGAAGGGGCTGCAAGACATCTGACTCCGACCGTATTTATGATACCTTGACAGTTTTGTGCTGTCCATATTCAACCTGAGCGGTGGGACTGCTCAATCCGGGCGGTTCCATTGCTCAATTCAAGCGAAACCGCTGCTCAATTTCGCCGGTCGAGCTGATTTTGCAGAGCGGTGTACGCACCCATCGCTTGTTTTTTCAGCTTTACTATTGTTCGCACTGTGCATCAGACGAATCGTCCCACATCGTTACAACTTCGCGGCTTCTCTGCAGCCAATCCAGATAAGTCTGCTCACGCATAACCGCACCAAGCAGCACAAGATAGTCCCCCCGGTCGCTGCCGGTCAGTGACGCGATATCCCGATCGCCATATACATTTTTGAGGCGATCACTCAGAAATGTATATTTGGCAAGTCGCTTTTCGATTTGCTTATCAAGCAGTACAAGATAATCTGCCGTGGAAATCCACTGCGAGTAGTAGGAACGCAGTTTGAATACATCTTTAGGCGTTGGATCAAGGGGGGGATCCTGAGAAAGCCAGCAAAGGAAGTCCTCCTTTCCCTTGTCGGTGATCTCATAAAGCTTTTTTTCCATCCGCTCGCCTTGGATGACCGTGCGGAATTGGATCAGGCCATCATCCGTCAGCCGCTTCAGTTCCGGGTAGATCTGACTGTGTTTAGCGCTCCAAAAGCAGCCGAGACCGTCGCCAAACTCCTTAGCAATGTCATAGCCCGTAACAGGAGAGCGCATCAGTAGTCCGAGGATCGCATATTTCAAAGTTCGCATAGAGAGACTCCTTTATCAACCATCTGCATCAATTTATATATAATAACATGTTTTTTTCAAAAAGTCCTTATTGATTTTCGCCAAAGTTTTAACAGTCAGAATGTAACATGTGATAATTGACATGTAAATATTGACATGATATTATTTACAAAAATACATGATAAACGGAGAGAGCGCCTATGAGTTCTGATCGTATTCTCTTTTCCCCAATATCGATTGGGAAGGTAAGCATCAAAAACCGTTTTGCTATGGCACCGATGGGGCCGCTCGGTCTCGGCGACGCACAAGGCGGTTTTAACCAGCGTGGTATCGACTACTACACGGCGCGCGCCCGCGGCGGCACCGGTCTTATCATCACCGGTGTCACCTTTGTTGATAACACAATTGAAGAGCACGGCATGCCGAACTGCCCGAACTCAACGTACAATCCTGTACAGTTCGTGCGTACCGCGCGCGAGATGACGGAGCGCGTGCACGCCTATAATGCACGAATCTTTTTGCAGATGTCCGGTGGTTTCGGCCGCGTAACAATCCCAACGAACCTCGGCGAATTCCCGCCGGTTGCACCCTCTCCGATCCAGCACCGTTGGTTAGACAAGACCTGCCGCGCGCTGACAGTCGACGAGATCCACGAGCTTGTGCGTGATTTCGGCGAGGGCGCTTACAATGCAAAGCGCGCCGGCTTCGACGGTGTGCAGATCCACGCAGTACATGAGGGCTACCTTATCGACCAGTTTGCAATTTCGCTGTTCAACCAGCGCACGGATGAGTACGGCGGCAGCCTTGAAAACCGCCTGCGTTTTGCACGTGAGATCGTCGAGGAGATCAAGCGCCGCTGTGGTCAGGATTTCCCTGTGATGTTGCGTTACAGCCCCAAGAGCTTCATCAAAGCACTGCGCGAGGGTGCGCTGCCCGGAGAAGAGTTTGAAGAAAAGGGCAGAGACCTGCCCGAGGGCGTAGAGGCGGCAAAGTTGCTGGTCTCCTATGGCTACGATGCACTCGACGTTGACGTTGGCTCTTACGACGCTTGGTGGTGGAGCCATCCGCCCATGTATCAGAAAAAAGGCCTCTATATGCCGTACGCCAAGCTTGTAAAGGAAAATGTGGATGTTCCCGTGCTCTGCGCCGGTCGCATGGATGACCCTGATATGGCCGAGGGCGCGGTCAACGACGGTGTGTGCGATATCATCAGCCTTGGTCGTCCGCTGCTGGCGGACCCCGATTACGTGAACAAGCTCCGCCGCGGCGAACGTAAATGCATCCGCCCCTGTATCTCCTGCCAGGAGGGCTGCATGGGCCGCATTCAGGAGTATTCCATGGTCAACTGTGCGGTGAATCCGCAGGCGGCACGCGAGCGCGTGACGGCCTATAATCCCGTGCTGAAGGCAAAGCGCGTGCTTGTCATCGGTGGCGGCGTAGCAGGTTGTGAAGCCGCGCGTGTGCTGGCTGAGCGCGGCCACAAGCCGGAGATCATGGAACGTAGCGGTCATCTGGGCGGCAATCTGCTCGCCGCGGGTGCTCCGCCGTTCAAAGAGGATGATATCGCGTTGGTTCACTGGTATGAAAACGAAATGCAGCGCCTAAACGTACCGGTGCATTTCAATACAGCAGTTGACCCCGATTCTGCACTCTATGAAGAGTACGATGCCGTGATCGTCGCCACCGGCGCAACGCCAAAGAAGTTCTCGCTGGGCGAAAATGCCCCCGTTTACACGGCGACGGACGCGTTGCTCGGCAAGACACCCATTGGTGAACGCGTGACAGTCGTTGGCGGCGGTCTGGTCGGCTGTGAGACGGCACTCTGGCTGGCACAGGAGGGAAAGCGTGTCACCATCGTGGAGGCGCTTGACCGCCTGATGGCTGTCAACAAGCCGCTCTGCCACGCCAACAGCGAGATGCTTGAGCGTCTGTTGCCGTTCCACGGGGTAGAAACGCTTGTCTCGTCCAGCGTGCAGAAATATGAGGGCGGTAAGATCTTTGTCAAAACGCCGCAAGGCGAGCGGCAGCTTGACTGCGATACGGTCATCCTATCCGTTGGTTTCCGCGAGGATCGCGGTGTATTCGATGCATGGGAAAACAGCGCGCGAGAGATCTATCTGCTTGGCGACGCGAAGAAGGTCGCAAATATCATGTACGCCGTGTGGGATGCCTTTGAAGTGGCGAACCATATCTAAGCAGTAAAGAGGTAATCCCGCCCTCTGGAGAGGGCATAAAGAGGACACTATTAACGAAGGAAGGAGGAGTAGTATGAAGATTACAAAAGTGGAAGTAATGGCGACAAATGTACCGTTTCGTGGCAGCGAGGGGAATACCGGTGAGATTGCGCTGGGAAAGTGGGAGCTGTGTCGGTTCGTGATCGTTAAGGTCCACACTGACGAGGGAATCGTCGGCTATGGAGAATCCGCTCCATTTGCACGACTCTCACCCTTGGGACAAAAACCGATTATTGATGTGTTGGTTGATTATGTAGCGCCGTCAGTGATTGGACTCGATCCATTCAATACGGAGGAGATCTGGAAGACAATGGATCGCGCAACACCGGATAACGCTCAGGCAAAGGGAGCGATTGACATGGCGCTCTACGATATTATGGGCAAGAAAACCGGACAGCCCGCCTGTAATTTTCTTGGCGGTGCAGTGCGGCATGAGATTCCTCTTCAGGCAATCGTTACGATTGACTCACTGGAGAATATGAAGCGTGCCAGTATCCATCAGGTGGAGGAGGGCTTCCGCACGATCCGCATCAAACTGGGATTAGGCGATCTGAAGGAGGATGCACGGCTTGTGCGTGAGATCCGAAAGACGATTGGCGACGATATAAGGCTCCGTGTTGACCCAAATCAGGCCTACAGTGTCAAAGAAGCGCTGAAGATGATCCCGGTGCTGGAGGAGAATGATGTAGAAATCTATGAGCAGCCGGTTTCCTGGGCGGATTTGGATGGCCTTGCCGCTGTAAATGCGGCAACACATATTCCCGTAATGCCGCACGAAGCTATGTCCAGCATTTATGATGTAAAACGGTTGCTTGACAAGAAGGCGGTTAGTCTCTTTACGCTTAAGACGGACAGACCGGGCGGACTGACTAAGGCAAGAATCACACGCGATCTTGCAGAACTGTGGAATATTCCATGCGTTGTAATGTCATCGGTTGAACTGAGCATCAGCACGCTGGCATCTATGCATCTTGCCGCAACGCTCAAGGAGTTGCCCTTTGCATGCGAGGCGAGCGGCCCCTATGAGATCGAGGATATCGCTGACAATGGTTGGCGGATCTCAAACGGAAACTTTATCGTTCCGGACGGTCCGGGCTTCGGACTTGAGGTGGACGAGGACAAGCTCAGGCATTACACAGAGCACACTTGGGTATGCGATGAGAATTCCCGCGTACTGGATTAAGACAACTTTATGTGATTTGTGATAAATTAAGGAGGAACAAAATGGCAATTATTATCGTTATTCTGGTGATCTATATGGCCGGTATGCTGGCAATCGGTTTTGCCGGCAAGAAAAAAAGCGAGACGATGACTGACTTCCTCACGGCAGGTAAATCCGGCGGTATGTTCGTGATGGTCTGTACCTATATCGGAGCACATGTTGGCAACGGTATTGTCGTCGGCGGTGCACAGTATGGTGCGGAATATGGCATCGGCGGTGTGTGGTTCGGTCTCGGCGCATGCCTTTCCTATGTGCTGTTCGCACTGGTGATGTCCCGTTTGCTTTACACCCGCGGATATATCACGATTCCCGACCTGATTCGCGACCGCTATAAGAGCAAGTTTGCCTCGGTTCTGATGGCCATTCTCAATATTTGTGCAACGCTCGGAATCATGGCTGCACAAATCATGGCGGGCTGCGCACTGTTCGAGGCATTGGGCCTGAACCCGACCCTTGGTGGCGTGCTGATGGCAGTGGTTGTGTTTATTTACTGCTCTATCTCCGGCATGTGGGGCGTTATGATGACCGACTCCGTGCAGACCATGGTCATTTTCTTCTCTACCATTTTCTGTATCGTCACCATTGCCATGCACGGCGGCTTTGATACCATTTCCGCAGCGCTTCCTGAGAGTTCGTTCGACTTTGTCCCATTCACCGGCGAGCGTCTTGTGATGATGATGGTGCCCGGTGCACTCAACGGACTGATTTCCGGTGCTGCCTATCAGCGTACCGCTTCCTGCAAGGATAAGAAGGTTGCATTCTGGTCTCCGATGATCGCTGCGGTTGCCCTGATCCCGTTTGTTGTTATGCCGGTCATTATCGGTATGTACGGCAAGGCGCTCTTCCCTGATGCGCCCACGGCATCCATTCTGTTCAAGGTCGTGTTGTCGGATATGAACCCCATTGTGGCGGGGCTGATGATCGCCGCTGTCCTTTCCGCTGTTATGTCCACGATGGATATCGGTCTTCTGAATGTTACGGCGAACGCTGTCAATGACATCTATTACAAAACACTTAACCCCAATGCAGATGAAAAAAAGCTTGGTCGCCTGTCCATGATTGTTACAATTACCTCCGGCGTAATTGCACTGGTGCTTGCCATCAGTTCCTCGAGCATTCTTTCGTTGCTGTCTTCTACCTATTCACTGATGAATGCGGGCGCACTTGTTATGGTTCTTGGCGGCATTTTCTGGAAGAAAGGTACCAAGGAAGGTGCGATTGCCAGTGCTCTGTGCGGTATGGCAATGATCATTCTGAACAAGTGTGGTGTTGAAATTCCGTATATCGCATTTACCTCGCTTGTCCCTGCATTGATCGCTTACATCGTTGTCAGCCTTGTGACGCAGCCCAAGGGTATCAAAGCTGAGTGAACGCACACTAAATAAAAAAGAAGAGGGCTGGTGACAGCCCTCTTCTTACAACAGAAGAAAGGAATGCACATATGGTTTATCAATACCCGCATCTGTTCAGCCCTATCAAGGTCGGCCCGCTGACACTGAAAAACCGCATTGAGGCTGCACCTGTCAACATTTCCAATCTGCCGATGAGCGGATATCCGACCGCTGAGAACATTGCCATTTTTGAGGGCAAGGCAAAGGGCGGCGCCGCGATTGTACATATGGGAGAATGTAGGATTGACCTAAAAACAGGAATATCGCATAAGCTCTGCATCGCGTTGGACGATCCAGAGGTGTTGCCGTACTTGCACGCGGCGACAGATGCGATCAAAAAGCACAATGCCTTTGCCGCTGTCGAATTGATTCACCCTGGTACTCGTGCTAATCCTGAGTACTATGACGGGCCCATCTGGGGGCCGAGCGCAGGTCCGGGGCATCTTGGGAAGGACTACAGCGAGCTGGATCAGAAGACCATTGATTACATTGTTGAGCGCTTTGGCGATGCAGCGGAAATGGCAAAACTGGGCGGCGTAGATCTCGTGATGATCCACGCAGGTCACGGATGGCTGCTGCACCAGTTTCTCTCGCCACTGAATAACCGCAGGACGGATAAGTATGGCGGAAGCCTTGAAAATCGTGCTCGCATCACAATGGAGGTCATAGCTAACATCCGAAAAAAATGCGGGGAAGACTTCCCTATCGAGGTTCGTATGAGCGGTACGGAGATCGTTGAGGGCGGCCTGACGCTGCAGGATCAGATCGAGTTTGCGAAGCTGCTTGACGGTAAGGTCGATCTCATTCATGTGACCTCCGGTACGTTCCATGTCCCGTCGACCAATCAGCATATGATCCCGAACGGTTTTTTGCCGCAGGGGTGCAATGTTTATCTCGCTGAGGCGATCAAAAAAGAAATGAAGCATACGCCCGTCGTTACGGTCGGCGCTTTGGGCGATCCAGAGTTGATGGAAAGCATCATCGCTGAAGGCAGAGCGGATATTGTCGCACTGGCCCGCCCGCTGCTTGCAGATCCGGAGCTTCCTAACAAGCTCAAGGCAGGGAAGGCGGATCAGGTCTCCCCGTGTCTGCGCTGTATGGCATGCATCAGTGAATCGTTCGTTCCCTACGTACGTTACTGCTCACGTATCCGCCGTTGCCCGTCAAACCCCACTGCTTATAAAGAGATTCCGGCAAGTCAGGTAAAAAAAGCAGAACAGCCCAAGAAGGTCCTTGTGATCGGCGGAGGCCCTTCCGGTATGGAAGCGGCTGCCGAGCTTGCCGAGCGCGGACACCATGTCATTCTGTGTGAGCGGGAAAACGAGCTTGGCGGCGCTATGCGGCATGCGAAATATGTCCCGTTCAAGCAGAAAGTCGATCAGCTGATGCATGTTATGATTCGCCGCTTGGAGAGAAGCGGCGCCGAAATACGCCTCCATACCGCAGCAACCCCCGCGCTGGTAGAATCGCTGCACCCCGATGTGATCGTAGCGGCGCTCGGCGCAAAGGCGAAAAAGCCTGAGGTCGCAGGCGCAGAACGCGCGATCATAGCAGAGGATGCTCTGCGGAGGATCGACTCTCTCGGGCAGAACGTCGCCATTGTCGGCGGCGGATTGGTCGGTTGTGAGCTTGCGTTGCAGTTGGGAATGACCGGGCGCACAGTGCACCTTCTCAGCAGGAAAAAGGAGGTCTGCCGCGACGCGGCATATCTCTACCGGGAAGGTTTGCTGATGGAACTTAAAAAGGTTCCTGTCAAAATCTACAACGAAGCGGAATGCACTGCGATCACATCTGAAGGCGTCACAGTGCGCAATGCGGATGCCCGCGAGTACACTTTGCTCGCCGATACCGTGATTTGGGCTGGGGGATATCTTCCTATGGAGGACGAGGCGGAACAGTTCCGTACCCTTGCCTATGATTTCTGGAAGATCGGCGACTGCGCGCAGGTACGAAAAATCTATAATGCGCGCAGGGAAGGATACAATGCCGGCTCAAATATCTAAATAGTATACTCAGATACAGAGAATCTGCCGTTATTCTACTGAATCTCCCTCTCTCTTACGATAAGGCATCCGGAAGTATATACTTCCGGGTGCCTTATCGATTCTCGGTGCCTATTGTCCCATCGTCAGCAGCAGGGTGGAGACGCGGTTTGGTGCATCTTGTGTCATTGTTTTAAGAGGAACCGAGGAGTTCACTTGGGCCCCGGGTTTCTTCTTCAGTTCCATTCCTCAGCCAAGAGGAAATCGCGGATATTCCGGTGCTTGATCCCGTTTCGGCTCATGTCGAACTCATCGAGAGAAACAACGTACTTCGGGAAGTTATCGCGGATGTTGTCATACGCGCCGAACTCGCGGTTGACCGTTTCGTCGGAGGCGAGCAGATAGCACACCTGAACGTACAGCTTTTCGCCGCGCTTGTCGCATACAAAGTCAATTTCCTTATCGCCAGTTCTGCCAACAGTCACTTCATAGCCCCGGCGCAGCAATTCCAGATACACGATATTCTCCAAAATGAGGTTGATGTCCCGCATGTTGCCGCCGAAAACAGCCTCACGGATGCCATGATCGGCAATATAGTACTTCTCGTTGGAGGCAAGGATCTGTTTGCCCTGCAAGTCCTCCCGCTTCACCTGATAGAATAGATACGCCTCGCAGCAGTATTTGATATAGTTCAGAATTGTTTCCGGGGCGACGGTGCGCTGCTCGTTTTTCAGGAACTTCGCAAGCGAGGTCGCCGAGAAGGTCGTTCCCACATTGGCGATCACATAGGCAATGATCCGTTCCAGCAAATCTACATCCCGGATTTTATTTCGCTTCACGATGTCCTTGAGCTGGACAGAGTTGAACAGATCGTGAAGATACTGCTTGGACGGCGCATCCGCATATCGGAGATTTGCGAGATAGGGCATCCCTCCGGCAAGCAAATACTTTTGGAAACACTGCTGGATGGACGCATCAGGTGTGATCGAGCGGTACAGCTCCATGAACTCCCCGAATGAGAACGGATAGATCACAAACTCCACATACCGTCCGCCCAAATAGGTCGCAAGCTCACCGGACAGCAGCTTTGCATTGGAGCCGGTGATGTAGATGTCGCAATCCAGCGAAACACGGAGAGAGTTGATGCACTTCTCCCAGTCCTTGACCTCCTGGATCTCATCGAAAAAGAGGTAGACCTTGCCGCCGATCTCCTTGGCGCGTTTGGTGATCTCGTCGTGCAGTGCCTGCGCGGTTTGCAGGTGGGAATAGCCCATATCTTCAAAGTTGATGGAGATAAACTGCGCCCGGCTGACGCCGGACTCCGTGAGTTCCTGCTGAATCAGCTCCAACATGACCGACTTTCCGCAGCGGCGGATACCGGTCATGACCTTGATCAACTCCGTCCCGATGAACGGGCGAATGCGGCTCATATACAGTTCGCGTTTGATCATAAAACCTCGCCCTCCTTCCGTATTTGGTCATAGAATATCACACTTACAAATGAAAATCAATGCCGAAATTGCAAACCTATCAGTTATAACTGATAAAATGCAAAATTCGACAAATGATTTCAGCTAAGGCTCAACGATTCAAGTGAAGCCCCGCAAAGGGAGGATTTCACCCTCTATTGGCACACGATCACGCGGATGATTCGCAACGTGGGGGAGACGTCGTGCGCCGCTCACTGAAATGTTTCGCAATTAACCTATCAACATTTCAACGAATATCTTTCCCTCATCTCCCTTGGGATGGAATGCAAGAATACCGGGCGGGCGAGAGCATTCAGGTCCTCTCTCCGGTGAAGGCCAAAACCGACTTTTCCGTACAGGCGCTCAACACGCGCCTGCAAAATGAAGTCAACCCGCTGACAGCGGAAAAGCAGACATGGGGAGCATTCCGTGACGGCGACCGTGTCATCGTTACGCAGAACAACTCCTATTACAACATCTGCAACGGCGATGTCGGCGTGCTGTATATTCGCGGAGAGAAGCCTCACCGTGTCGCCACGCTTGCGGTCAGAGTCACGTTGAAGACCTGGCAGATCGACTGTGTGGAGAAATACGGCGCTGCCAATGACGACGCGCCCCCACCGCGCCTTGCGCTCGCCTATGCGCTGACGGTGCATAAAAGTCAGGGCAGCCAGTATGACGCCATCCTCATGCCGGTGAGCACGGCGACTGCAAAAATGCTGTATCGCAATCTGCTCTACACCGCGATCTCACGAGCGCGGAAGGAGGTCATCCTCGTGGGAAGCCGCGAGGCAGGGAGCACCGCGATGCAGTGCATCCCGTACCCGCGCAAGTCCAAGCTCGTCGCCCGAACCAATCTGCTGCGTCTCAGGCGCAGCGCGTGAGGCGGCGATACCGCGGGGCGCAGGCTCGACAAAAGTAGCATTGATGTGAATAACTTCGACAAGAAAAGAGTTATTCACATTGATGTTAAAAACTTTACTTAATGTCGTAGATGTGCTATCATGGTTTCAAGGTGGTGACAGAATCATGGAGTTAAAAAACAGATCGCAGTATCTCGATAAGCTCATTTCCGTTCAGGATATGGAGGTCATCAAGGTCGTGACCGGAATCCGGCGCTGCGGCAAATCCAGCCTGCTGAAATTGATGATGGCACATCTGCGGGAACAGGGCGTCATGGAGGATCAGATCCTCTCGATGAACTTTGAGTCCATGCAGTTTGCCGATATGGACAGCAAAAGCCTTTATCAGTATGTGATGGAACGCGCACCCAAGGGCAAGCGGCTCTACCTCTTTTTAGACGAGGTGCAGAAGGTTCGGGACTGGCAGGATGCCGTGAATTCCTTCCGCGTGGATCTGGATTGCGACATTTATGTGACCGGCTCCAACGCCTACCTGCTGTCCTCCGAACTGTCCACGTATTTGTCCGGACGCTATGTGGAGATCAAGATGCTGCCGCTGTCCTTCCGTGAGTTTTTGGACTTCCACGGCTATTTGCTGGAGGAGTACAAAGCCCCCAACGGCACTATGAAACAGCGCGCCAAGGGAAAAGACGGCGAAGCGTATGAGCTGCGAGACCTGTTTGAAGCCTACGCACAGTTTGGCGGTATGCCCGCACTGGCCGAGGCGGAGCTGGATCAGGAGCGCGCCAATATGCTGCTGGACGGCATTTATTCCGCTGTTGTTGTGCGGGATATTCTGGAACGCGGCAAACGGAAAGAACAGCGGGCCGTTACCGACGCGCTGCTGCTTCGCAAGATCATTCTGTTTCTGGCTGACAACATCGGCAACAACACCTCGGCGGCGTCCATCGGGCGCACCCTTGTCAGCGAGGGCCTGTTGGATGATGGCAGAAAGGCCAAGCCTGCGGTGCAGACCATCTCTGCCTATATCGACGCACTGTTGGAGTCCTATATCTTCTATGAGGTCAAGCGGTTTGACATCAAGGGGAAGGACTATCTGCGGACGCTGGGCAAATACTATATCGTCGATCCCGGCCTCCGCACCTACCTGTTAGGAAACCGGGGCGGCGATGTGGGACACATTCTGGAAAACATCGTTTATTTTGAACTGCTGCGGCGTGGTTATGAGGTGGCTATCGGCAAGGTCGGTGAAAAGGAGATCGACTTCATCGCAACAAAGATGAATGAGAAAAAGTATATCCAAGTCACCGACAACATGAACGCCCCCGAAACCCGCGCACGGGAGCTTGCACCGCTGCAAGCTGTGCAGGACAATTACGAGAAGATCGTGATTGCCATGGACTGCGACCTTATTAGCGACGTGGACGGTATCAAAATCGTAAAGGCGCTGGACTTTTTTCTCAAGCGCAGCCTCCCTCTATTCCGTTCTATCCCGCGTCCTCCGGTTCAAAGGGGTGAAGGGCGTGGTAAAGCTTCTGACGTTCCCCGGCGCTGCGGTACGCGGCAAGGGGGCGAAACGGCGGACGTTTTCCCGCCTTTCTCTGCCTGCGGTAGCGCAGCACCAGCACGGCAGGCGCGGCAGGCAGGAGAAGGGGATGCTCCTTGCAGGCGGGCCAGTGGGTATGGCAGGTCTCAACGCCCGTGCGGAAGAAACTGACCAGTCGGTTTTCCGTCCGTCCATCGGTAAAGAGCCGCTGCCCGTAGCGTTCTTCCTTGCAGCCGAAGTTCCCGGTACGCAGGATATCCGCAAGCAGCGCGCGGCACAGCGCCTCATCCGCGGTCATGCACCACGGAGCGTCCTCCCGCGGCAGGCCAAGCTTCTCCACGCAGATGCGGGTAATGACCCGTGCGAAGTGAAGCAGTCCGAATCGGGACAGCTTTGGCAGCAAGTCCTCCCACCGCTCCGGCGTCATATCACAATGGACAAACGCCGCCCAATCGCAGAGCTGCCGAAGCCCCAGTCCGCTGCTTGTGATATGCTCCAGCTTGTGGAGCAGCAGCAAGACAGCCTGACGCTCCGGCGGCAGGACGGGAAGACCGCCGCGAAGGACTCCTTCTCCCGCGGCATACCGGAAGTATTCCCGCAGGGGCGCGCCGCTGTCGCCGGAAGGGATACCGGGCGGCTCAAAGTGCAGCTCCACAAGAAATTGCTCCCGATGCATGGAGCGATGGAAGGGATGGTTGTCCTCCGGCGGACAATAGCCCCCGGCGCAGAGGATCGCCTCCGCTTTTTTTACATCGGCGGGGAAGAGCAGCAGGTCAATGTCTCCGGCGCAGCGCAGCTCCGGCCGGGGATAGCACGCGGCAGAGGAGCTGCCCTTCAAGATCACGCAGGGGAGCCCTGAAAGTGCCTTCAGCACCTCCTGCTGCTCGCCGAGGAGCTGCTCGTTATACCACATGGCGGAGAGCACCTCCTGCCGCCAGAGGGCGGCTGTCTCCTTTGGGATGGCAGCTCGCTCCTGTTCCGTCAGGCAGTCATAAACCAGCAGATGAACGCTGTGGCTGGCGGCCTCTTCAAAAATGCTCTGCCAGTCCGCATCCGGCGGCAGCGGCGTATCCTGTCCAAAAAGCGCGCGGCGCAGGAGGGCCAATAAGCTCTGTTCCGTATCCGTCATCGGGCTGACACCTCCACACCGCAAAAAGTTGGATATAGTATAGCAGAAAACAACAGATACCACAAGCACCTGATTTTCCGCGTCTCCGACCATGGGCGTTCTATAGGATCGCGCGGAGGGGAACACGGTCGAATAATTGAACAAAATCAAATTTTTGTTCAATATAGGGGAGGGCGCATAGCGCGTCAAGCGCCCCTCTTCCTATCCGTTCCACTCCGACAAGCTGTGCAGCGTGATGTTCTCCGGCTTTTCCACCGCTTTCATCGCTTCAATGGCGGCAGTGCAGTCTGTGTAAACGTTCAGCTTCTCGCTGCGGTTGAACTGCGGGTCGACCGCAAAGCCTGCGTCCGAGGGCCGCAGCAGCACCAGCGCCGAAGCACCGGGGATCACGCACTCTCTCAGCAGACGGGAAACGTTCGCGCCGAGGATCACCGTATGATACAGCCCGCTGCCAAGCTGCTCGTCCTTCGCCGCTCCCGCGTAGGCCCCGTCGCCGGAAACGGTCACCGTTTTCGTGCCCGCGTTGTAGCTCCAATATGTCCCGGGGCCAGCGATCTTTGGGTTTCCCAGCTCCTCCGGCACGTCCATCCCCTGCATATTGTAGGCAGGCGCCGACGCTGCGGCATATTGGTACTCCGTGCCCGCCCTTGCGTTGATGTAGAAATAGTTGAAGCCCGCACTGTTTCCCGGCGAGACCGTGTAGACCATGACCGCGCCATTCGGTTTTGTGAAGGTCGCCGTCCCCTCCTCGATCGAGGGAAATCCGATCTTCAGCGTGACGCCGATCTCCGCGAACGCCTTTGTGAGCAAAAGCCCATGCTCTTTTATGTCTTTTTGCGGAATGCTGTTGCAGGTATACCAGCCCTTTTCCGCGCAGAGCGCGAGCTCGTCGTCCATCAGGCGGCAGAAGTTCTGATAGGCCTCCTCCGTAACGGTCACGGAATCGTCGAACAGCTCCCAGAAAAAGCTCTGTGTATACGCCCTGTCGTAGGCGTTGCCCATGGAAAAATGCCGCTGGAGCCGCTTCAGCAGCAGATACTTGTACTGATTGGATGTATAGCTCATACCCCGCCCCGCTTTCTTCTGACACTGCCGTAGCGCTTGACCGCGTGGCGGAACTCTCCAAGGGAAAAGTCCGGGAACAGCGTTTCGGTGAAGTAAAGCTCTGAATAGGCGGACTGCCACAGCAGAAAGTTGGAAAGCCGCTGAAAGCCGCCCGTGCGGATGATGAGGTCAGGCTCGGGAAGATCCTGATACAGCGCCGCCGTGATCTCTTCCTCCGTCCGCGCGCCCTTGGCAACGGCGTCCACGATCTCCATTCGACCGGAGTAGTTGCAGCAGAGGTTCAGCGTCAGCCCGTCACAGTGGGCGGTCTCGCGCTGGATGCGCTCCATTTTTTCGATGCTCTCAGGCGGCACGCGCTTGTCCGTCCCGGAAATGAGCACGCGGATGTTGTTTGCCGCAAATTCCCGATACCGTTCAAAATACCGGTTCGCCATGGAAAAGAGCGCGTCCACCTCCTCCTTGGGCCGGTTCCAGTTCTCCCACGAAAAGCAGTAGACGGACAGGGCCGGGATGCCCATGTCCACGCACCAGTGCATCATGTCCTCCACCTTGTTCAAGCCCTGCTCGTGCCCCAAGGAGCGCTCCAGACCGCGCTGCTCCGCCCAGCGTCCGTTTCCGTCGGCGATGACCGCAACATGGTTCAGCCGGTTCACGATTTCGCCCCCTTCTCGGCGGTCGCCGGATAAACGGCGGTCACAACGCCGCTGTTCGCAGCATTGCTGACGCTCGCCGCGCCCGCTGCCGTGAAGAAGTTCTCCGCCACGCCGTCAAATGTATATCCGACCTTTGCCTTCAGCGTGATGGTCGCCGTGTAGACCGTAGCGTAGTTAAATGCCACGGCGCTCGGCGACCACGCGACCGTGCCGGTGAACTGTCTGCCCTCCTGGACGACCTTCTTGGGATATTTGCGCGCAACCGGCGCGGGGATGCCCTCGATGACGGGCTCCGTCACCGTGACACGTTCCGCCTCTTCAAGCCCGAAGATGGCGACGGTCAGTTCCCGGCTCGGCGCGTTCACAGCGGAAATGGTGATGGTGGTGAAGCCCACCGTGTTTGTATTCTTGTTCGGAGCGGTAACAGCGGTGTTCACGACGGTCAGCGCCGCTGCGATCACCGCCTGCGTGTTGACGGTAGAGGAATCGGACGGCAGACCGAGCTGCACGCCGTTTTCGCCGATCTTGTAGCCCTCGGCGGTCAAGGTGTAGGTCGTCCCCTGCTCGGCGGTGTCCCAGCCGGTGAGCGTGAACAATACCGGCGCGCCGACCACATAAGCGGAGCTGCCGCCCCCGCTCTCTTCGAGCGTGCCGGTCAGCTTCTGCCCCTTGGCGTAGGCGGTCTTGCCCTTGCGCACATCGCCCGCCTCCGCCGTCGCGTCGCCCGTGTCCGTCCCGGTCTGGATATTTGCGATGGTTTCCGGCATCTGCGCAAGCGTCAGCTTGTCCGTGCCGCCGTTTTTCGCGCGGATCGCGTCCGCAACTGCCGTCAGCTTGTCAGTAAGTGCCATGTTCGACCACCCCCAGCCGTCCGTCGATGTATTCCCGCATGGCGCTTACATCGTCCTCGGTCCAGTAGTCCACGCCGCGAATCGGCGTTTTGCCGTCCACGCCGTCCTTTCCGTCTGTCCCATTTCTTCCGTCTGTCCCGTCCTTGCCGTTTACGCCGTCCTTGCCGTTTACGCCATCCAGTCCCTTCGGCAGTGGGAAAGCACTCTCCTTGTAGCTGTGGCTATCCAGTTCCCACAGCATCCAAAAGCCGTTTTCACCGGGGATGGGCGGATGACAGTTCATCTCCCGGACGTTGGACTCCAAGCGGATGAACTCGCCGGGCGAGGCGGGCCATTCGCCGTCCGTCAGACTTTCCGCCACAAAAACGCTGATCACATTGCTGTGCTGTACGGTCACGCCGTCGGTGCGGAGCGTTCCCACCAGCTGCAGGCTGTACCAGCCCCACAGCGCCAGATGCTTTTCCGTCAGCACGCAGCCCACGTCCCCCTCCCTGGGGCTCAGGGGAATGACCTCGTACCAGTCCCCCTTCCGTACCCGCATCTCCCAGTCATAACCCTGCGGCGTGCCGCGCACCAGCAGCACGCGGGAAAGATGGTCGTACTGGCGTGCCAGAATACTGCCGTCGTGTGAGATCTCCCAATCTTTGAAATAAATCATATTTGCTCCCCCCTATTCTTCTATTATTCATCAAATTTTGGAAGAACGCTTCCGACCTAACTCTCAGAATCACGACACGCCATCAATATGCAGTAAAAATTTTTTCGTTATGACATCATTTCGACCATTCTCCTCTTGACGACATGACATTATAATGTCATAATGTTAGCAACGAGCGGTTGCTGCGGGCCAGCCCGCAGCCGTGCAAAACGATTTCATCTGGAATTTTCAAGGAACGACATCAAACAACGCACGAACGGAGGTCTTGTCGATGGAACAGGAAAAGAAGGTCAAGCTGCTGGTCTACGCCACGGAGGACGAGCGGGCACGCATCAAGATGGCTGCCGCCAAGCTGCACATGAGCATGAGCCAGTTGATCTTAGACAGCGTGCTGGAGCAGGTCGCCAGCATTGAGGAGCTGGAAAAGAACGGAGGGAGCCAGTTATGAAAACGATCGCTGTCATGAACCAGAAGGGCGGCACCGGCAAGACCACCAGCGCCATCAATCTGGCAGGCGAACTGGTCCGCCGGGGCAAAAAGGTCCTTATTGTGGACATGGACACCCAGGGCAACGCCACCAGCAACCTCCAGCTGACGGAAGTTCCCCCCTACACCCTGACCGACGTGATCGTATCCAAAACCGCCGTCCTGGCGGACACCATCTGCCACACCAGCATCGAGCATCTCGATCTCATCCGGGGCGGCGGTCTGCTGGCACCGGCTCTGGCAGCCATGCAGGAAATGCCCTTCGGCAGGGACACCACCCTGCGCCGTCTGCTGCCGCAGCTTCCCGATACATACGATTTTATATTTTTTGACTGCTCTCCTTCCCTTGAGAGCCTGTTTAACATCAACGTATTGGTCGCCGTTGAGTATGTTCTCATCCCCATCAAGGTGGACAAGAACTCCATCGAAGGCTATGACGTGATGCTGGAAACCATCCAGTCCGTCCGCGAGATCGCCAACCCCGACATTCGCGTGCTGGGCATCTTTATGACGGCGGTGGAGGTCTGCTCCAGTCTCGATAAGGAAATGATCTCCCACTTCCCTGCCATGCTGCCCGATCTTGCGTTCCGCACCTTCATCCGCAAGAATATTGACGTCAAAAAAGCGCCTCTGGCGCTTCAACCCCTTTGCTTCTTCTCTCCCCGCTGCGCCGCGACTGTCGACTATGCCGCTTTGTGCGACGAAATGCTTGAAAGAATGGGGGGCTGATGAATGGCGAGCAAGAAGAATCCCTCCATTTTCTCCACGCTGCAAAAGACCACCGCCAATGCCAGCGCCGTGAACGGTGAATTCACCCACCAGATCCCGCTGGACGCGCTGGAGGATAACCCCCTGAACCGTTTTTCCATGGCGGAGGATGAGGAATTTCTCTCCACCATGCACTCCATGGAGAAGGACGGCTTGCTGGAGGATATCATCGTCACCCCGTCGGACACGGAAGGCCGTTACCGCATCATCAGCGGTCACCGGCGCGTCCACGCCTCCCGAAAGCTGGGCCGCGCCACCGTGCCCTGCAAGATCCGCCATTACGACAGTAAGCTTTCCGAGCTGCGGGCGCTGATGGGCGCCAACATCCACCGCCGGAATATCTCCGCCTTCGACATGGCGCGCCAGTTGGAGACCCTGCGCAGCACGCTGGCGGAAGAGGGCGGGCTCCCCGATAATGTGAAGGAGCAGTCGGAGCTGATGGCATCTCAGGTCGATCTGAGCCGCGCCACCGTGGAGCGGTATCTGGATCTTCTGAATCTGGATGAGACCGTTACCGCGTGGGCGGAAAACGGGCAGATGACCATGACCGACGCCTATGAGCTGGCGCGTCAGAAAAACATCCATCTTCAGCCCGTCGTAGAGGAGTATGTTGCCCGGAACGACGCCAAGGGCGACCTGCCCGCGCTGGTGCACCGCGCTATCGCATGGGCAAAGACGGCTGAGCTCCCCCCTCCCCCGGCAAAGCCCGCCCAGAGCGCCAACCCCCTGCGGACGGTCGACTCCTTCGGAAGATCGGTCCGGCGTAGCATCGCCCAACTGAAGGAGCTGGATCTCAGCACGGACGTGGACAAGGACACCGCCAGGAAAAAGCTTGACACCTGCCTTGAAAATCTGGAGGAGCTGCGCCGTACCGTGGAGACGCTCAAAATGGTTTTGGACGACTGACCTTCTGAAAGCAAACTACATCAAAATCAGTTTTCATATAAAAGTATCCGACTTGTGTCGGATACTTTTTTCTTTTCCGGCACCGCCTTTTTCGCCGCTGCGAGGAAAGTCGCTCCCCCCTCTCCCCTGCTGTCCGATGGCGAACGCGCTGGCAGTGACGGGGAGGACGCCTCCCACAAACCGACGAATTCCGACTCGGTTTCGTGCAGCGCCTCTCCCTCGCTTTCGCCGAATTCCGACTCGGTTTCGTGCGGCATCTCCTCCATCTTCTCGACGAGTTCCGACTTGGTTTCGTGCGCCCGCTTTCCCCTTTCCCCGACGAATTCCGACTCGATTTCGTGCAGCGCTCTCCCCTGCCTTCGACGAATTCCGACTTAGTTTCGTGCACCCACGCTTCCCTGTTCCATCTGATTTCCGACTTGGTTTCGTGCAGACTTCTTTCGATTTCTTGCCGAAATCGGAACGCCTTCCCACAAAAACTCACGTGAGACTTGTCCAAATTCACTACATCTGGTGTTTCAATCACGCGCCGATATCCAATCTCTTGGAACTGATTTTCTTCTCATCTGCACGTTTTCAAGTCGTACTTCTCCAAACATCCGCCTAAAACATCATGCACGAGAGCACGTCGGAATTCCGAAAATTACACACAGCGAACTGCACGTTTCCAAGTCGGTCTTCCGCCCCTTTTCTCATCACTCCGGAAAAGCTCAGAACGGCAGCGGCGACACTTGGACAATTTTCTCTTTGTTTTTTACAAGCGATATTCTCTCGCGAAAAGGAATCAATTTTCCGCTCTGTTCGACCGAAGGATACAACGCCTCCCTCGGCGGTGCTGAATGGTAGAAACAGTTCTTTGGACAAAGCCGGACAAGTCACACGTGAGACTTAGGAACTCGTCCTGTTTCACACCTGATTTCAGAGAGGAGAAAAATGTTATGTCTACCACTTGCATCCCCCCTGCCCGCCACATCCGCACGGACGATATCCCGGAGGAGTACCGAGACATCGTGGACGCCATCGGTATGGAGGCGTTCGTCCACCTGACGCTGCTGTGCGGCGGACAAACGCTGTACGTTCCCAAGCGGGAATCGCTGGAGCGCGGCGCCCGCGATCGGGACATTCGCGCCCTGTTTAATGGCTCTAACTACCGAAGTCTCGCGGCCCAATTCCGCCTTAGCGAGCGCCAGATCCGAAAGATCATCAACGGCAGCCGCTGCTGACAGACAAATAACGCGCCGCTCGGACAGGTCTCACGTGAGGCCTGTCCGAGCGATGAGAATATTTTCCTCGCGATTTGCGAAAAAAACTTTTTCTTTCCCTTTTTTTCAACTTATGCTATACTAAGGTTCTAAAAAAGCAATCTTTTCGCAAAAGGAGGGTCGCACCATGTCCCAGTTCCCCGAACCGGCAGAGCAATTGAAGGACACCCCCCTGCGTTTTCTGGAGACCGAACAGTTTCAGGAGATGCTGGATACATACAACAAGCTGAAGCCGCTGGAAAAAGAGCACCCCAGAAAATTCAAAAATCAGATGAACGTCTTTGACTTCAGCGACATTTACCCCCTGATGGACAGTTATCTTCAGACACACGATCTGTCTTCGCCGGAGGCGGTGGCAGAGGCGGTGACCATCGGCGCGTCGGAGACCGTCACGTTCGCCGCCACGCTGCTGGATATTTTTGATAAGACCGTCACCGCGAGGGTGCAGGAATACGATGTGCTGGGCAACAGCCCCGCCACCTATTTCATCTGCGGCGTCTGGGCGAATATGAAGCGCGGCAGGGAATTTCATCCCTCCTCCAACGGCATCACCGTGACCTATTCCGAGCCTGACGCCTACGGCAACCAGAACATCCGCTACCGCAACAAGGATTACGAAATGACCATCATCTTTGAGGCCGTCGCGGAATACACGAAAAATCTCTCCTGGACGGCGCACCGCCTGCTGATCTACACCCTGATGCGCGGCAACAGCGACAACTGGCGCAACAGCACCGCGAGCTTTACTATCGAGGAATATATGGACTGGGCGGGGCTCCGCTCCAGAGACGCCGCCTACCGCCAGATCAAGAAGGATATGCAGTCCATCACGGGCATGAAGATCACCGCGGAATCCTTCAAAAAATACTTTGAATCCTTTTATATCACCCATCTGGCGACCGAGGCATCCATCAAAAAGTACACCGGCGAGGTGCGCATTTCCTTCGCCGAGAACGTGCGCCACTTCCTGACCCAGTATTACCAGCTGATCCCCGACTGGATGGGTCATCTGAGCGAAAATGCCTACCGCATGGCGTTTTATCTCTTCTACCGCGCGCGGAAAGCGCCCGTCGATGACGACGGCAGCTTTCGCGTAAAAATTCAGGACATCATCCACTATATCGGCCTGCCGACCAAGGAGGACGTCAAAAACCGCAACTATGACGAGGCGATCATCCGCCCGTTCAATAAGGCGGTGGAGGAGATCGAGGACGTCTCGGGCGGCTCGATCCACATGGATTTCGACTATGACGACATCAACACCTTCCTCGGCGGCAAGATGAACGTCGGCATTGACGCCACCATGCAGAGCTACATCCAGCAGATTGAAAAAAACAAGACGGTCAAGCAGATCGAGGCGAAGAAAAAGCCCGCTAAAAAGCCGCCCCAGAGCACGCAGTGACCCCTCAGCAACTGCACGAAACCACGTCTGAATTCCTCAAATTTCTGCGCGGCCGCTGATTGGAAGACAAAACATCCGTGGAAAAGATATCCACAAAAAGCGGAAATTTGACGACAAAAGTCCGATTTTCCCACCAAAACGCCTGCTTTTCACGAAAGTTCTCCACCGTCTGTGCCCATCCTGTGGAAAAAACGAGGGTCACAGCCTGTCCAATTCCGACTTTGAGCCGTGCTAAGACGACTTCAATTCGTGCAAAGGCGACCTCAATTCGTGCAGCGCGCCCAAAATCGCCCAATCCATTTTTCCATGTTTTTCAAACTTTTATACCGACATTTTCTGTCGAATCATACTTTTATATTTGTTTCATCTAATTTTTTCCGGATTTTCTTTTTTTACCGAAAATCCCCTTATTGATATCTTAAGATATCTTACAGACCTCGCGGGAATCGCTCCTCCGCGGGGTCTTATGCTATAATAACGACAAGAAAAGGAGGCGATCCTATGCCGGACACCTTTAACGACCTGCGTCCCCGCATCGTTGACTATCTCTACGACCGGGGTATTGACCCGCAAAAGCGCTTTCGCTGCCTGAATCCGAAGCATCTCGACCGCGATCCCTCCATGGGATACGACGCAAAGCGGCAGAAGGTACACTGCTTTGCCTGCGGCGCGGACTATGATCTCTTCGATCTGCTGGCAATCGACGAAAACCTCACCTCGCCGCACGACGCTCTGGCGCTTGCGAGCAAGCGCTACGGGCACGGCGACGCGGGAGAGGCGCGCCCCGCTGACCGCCTGAGCAGGGAAACGCTGCCCGCGTCCTACCCCGAGCGTTGCTTTTCTCACCGCCGAAAAACCGATTATTTTGCCAAACGCGGGCTTTCCGACGCCACGGTGACGAGATTCCGCCTTGGCTACGACCCTGAGCATGATTGCGTGGTGCTGCCATGCGAAAACGGGCGCTGCGTGCGCCGCGCCGTCGCGGAAAAGCGCTATCTCAACGAAAAAGGACAGCCTTCGCCCCTCTTCCAGCCGGAGCTTTTGACTGCGGGCGGGGAAGAGCCGGTCTTCCTTTTGGAAGGCGCCTTTGACGCGCTCTCGGCAGAGGAGCTGGGCTATCGGGCCGCCGCACTGAACGGTGCGGGCAACCGCGAAAAGGTAGCGGCTCTGCTGCGCGGACTGGATCGACCCGCCCCCATCCTGCTGCTGACGGACAACGACGCGGCGGGCAACGCGTGGGCAGCCGCCCTCGCGGAGGAATTCCCCTGGCTGTACCGCTGTCCGGGCGTTCCCACCGGCAAGGATCTGAACGAATTTCTCTGCGCCGACCGCGAGGGCGCGGCGCGATTTCTGGCGCAGGCGGTCGAGGATCGGCAGGCACAGCAGCCGCCCCCCTATGCCGAGACCTCCGCCGCGGGGCAGATGGAGGCATTCCGCGCTTATATCGAGGCGCAGGCAAAGCGCCCCGCGCTCAAAACCGGCTTTGAGGGGCTGGATCAGACGCTGGACGGCGGACTTTACGACGGACTTTATGTGATCGGCGCGGTCAGCTCGCTGGGCAAGACCGCCTTTTGTATGCAGATCGCCGATCAGCTTGCCATGCAGGGGCGCGACGTTCTCATTTTCTCCCTTGAAATGATGACATGGGAGCTGATGGCTCGTTCCGTTTCCCGCGAATCCTTCCTGCTCGACACCACCGCGCGCCGCCGCCTTGCCAAGACCGCGCGCGGTGTTTTAGACGGCAGGCGCTGGGCGGGCTACAGTGCGCAGGATCTCGCGCATCTGGAGCTGGCGCAGACGCGCTACGCCTCCTATGCAAAGCACCTCTATTTCCGCGAGGGCGACCACGAAACGGGGCTGGACTACATCCGCGCGGAGGTCGCGCGCCACATAGCCGAGACCGGACAAAAGCCCGTGGTGCTCATCGACTATCTCCAGATCATCGCCCCGGTGGACGTTCATTTCACGGACAAGCAGAACCTTGACCGCATCGTCTGCGCGCTGAAAAAGCTCTCGCGCCAGCGCGGGCTGACCATCCTCGCCATTTCCTCCTTCAATCGCGAGAATTATAATCTGGAAGTCTCCATGAACGCCTTCAAGGAATCCGGCGGCATCGACTACTCCGCCGACGTGCTGCTGGGACTTCAGGCGCGCGGGGCGGGGCGGCCCGGCTTCAACATCGACGAGGAAAAGCGCAAGGACCCCCGCGAGCTGGAGCTCAAGATTCTCAAGAATCGCTCCGCCGCGCTCGGACAGCCCATCCCGCTGCGCTACTATCCGGCGTTCTCCTGTTTTGAAGAAGGATAGGGCGGTCTCACGTGAGACTTGTCCGAGCAATTCGCGGCGATTAATTTTCGAATGTAAGACCCCTGGAAGGATATAGAAAAAAAGCAAGAACTGCTTGCAAAAAGAGAAAATATCTGATAGACTTTATGTAGACTGTATTACTGTCAGTACGTGCGTCTATCCGCACGCCCGGACAGGGACAGATTTTGGATGCTGCGAGCAGCGCTTGGGGCGGAAACGCTGACACCCTTTTGCGGTACTCGAAGATCATCAGTAAAAAAAAGGAGTGGTTAAGAAGATGAAAAAGCAGCGTATCTTGAGTGCTCTGCTGGCATTGTGCATCGTCTTTTCCCTGGTGCCCACAGCGCTGGCGGAAAAAGCTGACGATTTCACGGACGTCAGCAGATCCGACTGGTACTACCAGTTCGTAGACTATGTGACGTCGAAGGGTTACTTCAACGGCGTCGCGGACAAGACCTTCGCCCCCGCGGACAACATGACCCGTGCGATGTTCGTCACGGTTCTGTTCCGTTTCGACGGTGCAAAGGGTGATCGCAGCCAGAGCGCATTCACCGATGTGGCTCCCGGCGAGTGGTACACCGATGCCATCAACTGGGCGGCTGCCAACAGAATCGTGGATGGTGTGGGCAACGGCAAGTTTGCCCCTAACGATCCCATCACCCGTGCGCAGATGTGCACCATGATCGAGCGTTACCTCGACCTCTATCGCAAGGCCTGGAAGGTGACTCTGCCCGAGACCGGCTCCGTCTCCGTCATGGTCGACGAGAGCGCGATCCCCGCGTATGCGCTCGCCGCGGTCAAGCAGTGCCAGCGTCACGGCTTGGTCAACGGCTTTGAGGACGGCACGTTCCGCCCGAACGATCTGTCCACCCGTGCGCAGGTGGCAGCGGTGATCTACCGTATGTCTTACCTCGTGCAGAACGCGAAGCCGGATAACACCCCGAGCGTTAATCCCGGCGGCACGGTGACCCCCCCGGTGAATCCCCCGGTGACTGCCTACACCTATGCCCTGTATTTTGACGCCAACGGCGGCACGCTGATCGGTGCGTCTCCCGTCTCCACGACGACGACGAGCACCACTTACAGCTTCACCGTGACCGCTACCGCCACGCGCGACGGCTACAACTTCCTGGGCTGGGCGACGGAAAAGACCGCCACGGCTGCGACGTACCCCGCGAACAGCACCATCACGCTGACCGCTAACTATCCCATTATCACCCTGTACGCGGTCTGGCAGGCGAAGGCGCCCGTGGTCGTTTCCGAGGACATGATCGGCAATGCCGTTCTCAAGTCCGTCAATGATGTCAACGGCAGATTCGACGCCATGAAGAAGGCTGTTGTCGACGCCGTTGATCAGGTCAACAAGGACAACAAGTACCTGACGGACGCGCAGCTCCAGCAGGTCAAGGACGTTGTCAAGTCCATGGTCAAGGTCGAGGATGTGAAGGCAAACTTCACCTCCGGCGACAACAAGACCGAGCGCGAGGTCACCTGGAACGTCGCTCTCGAGGTGAAGGACGGCCAGGTCGTCTCCGCCATCGAGCAGGCGAACAAGATTGCCAACGCGATCATCACCGGCACCACGAGCAAGCCCACTCCTGACGATATCGACAACTTCCTGACCAGCGTTAAGGACGCCGTCAAGAACGAGACCGGCATCGATCTCACCAGCAACTCCCTGCAGGTGATCAAGGCGCAGGTCGTCGACCTTCTCAAGAAAGAGGGCAAGAGCCTGTGGGCGAACTTCCACGACGGCAAGGGCAACTATGTCTGCGGCGATGTGGACGTTGTGTTCAACGGTAAGACCTACGCCACCATCAAGGTCGGCGACGGCAACACCACCCTCGAGGGCAGCAAGTCCCAGATCGTCAAGGAGCTTGGCACTGCCATCTCCAAGGAGATCTACAAGCAGATGAAGGCGCAGGGCACTGCCTACACCGACAAGTTCGAGTTCAATATCGACCTGAAGGTCAACTTTGATCACTCTGCCAACGCGGACATTGAAGCGAAGACCAACGCTTACACCTACAACTATAAGCTCGTCGTGACGCCGAAGCTCAACAGCAACGGTCTGCTCGAGTACAAGTACGAGGGCAATGAGAACTATCTGCGTCTCAACATCAGCAAGGACATCCAGAAGGCTTATAACGACGGCCTCGACCAGATCGCCGCGCAGTTCACCTATACCGACGGCACCAAGGATAAGGTCGTCGCTGAGGCCAAGAAGGGTCTGAAGGATCAGATCTCCACCCTCTACACTGAGGTCACGGAAGCGCTTGCCAAGTACGACATCACGCTGACGAACACCACTGCCGAAAGCATCGAAAATGCTCTGATGCCCGTGGTGGAGAGCTGGGTCGATACCAACTGGACGAAGATCACTAAGTCTACCACCAGCGGCGGCACCCTGACTGGCCTTGACAACACCTTGCTCATCAACGCCGTGTGGCCGCTGATCGAGAAGGACATCGACGCGCTCGATGTGAACGCTCTGATCGAGAACCAGATCAGCGAGAAGCTGACGGAGAAGAAGATCAACGAGGCGTGGATCGTCGATAAGGCGAACAACAGCGGTACGCTGAAAGATGCGAAGGATCTTGTTAAGGGGTTTGATGCGGTCACCTTCGAGCCTGCCGGCGTAACGCTGGATATCCAGTCGGTCGCTGACATCAACTTCCTGCTTGCTCAACCCGAGATTAAGGCTCATGTTACCAAGGGAGGCTTTGGCGCCACGATTACGCTCTCCGGTAAGGGCGGGAAGCCCTTCAGCGACGCCCTCAAGCAGGAGATCGTCGACACTGCGACCAAGGAGCTTGACGCTGCGCTGAAAGACTCCGCCACGCTGAAGGATCTGCTGGCGAAGAACCCCGGTCTGGAGAAGTATCTGATCTACAGCGCGCTCGTGCAGATGGGTCTCACCTTTGATACTGAGAAGGCCGCCAATGCTTCTGCGCTGGATAACCTGAAGCCCACCATCAAGGACGAGGGCAAGGCAAAGCTTGCCGAAAAGCTGAATAATAAGCTTGCCGCGATCGATGTGTCTTCGATCCTGAATGACGGCTCTGCTGAAAAGGCGGAGTATCAGAAGAAGATCGATCTGCTCAACAGCCTGAAGTTCGATGCCGCCAATGGCATCCAGACCAAGACCGCGAACGAGCTTGCCGCCGCGCTCACGAGCCAGACCATGAAGGACATCGTCGGCAGCAAGGGCGACACTTACGTTGCGCAGTACCTCGGCAAGATCGTTGCCAAGGTGCAGAACCTGCTGCCCGACAGCGCGAGCATCACTCTCAACGGTGTGACGCTGACGAAGAGAGATCTCACGGCGCTTGGCAATGCCAAGACCTCTCTCGAGGCCGTGACCGAGCTTGCGAACCTCATCGCCCAGTTCGGCGATCTGAGCATCAACAGCAGCTTCGCTGACCCTGCCGGTCAGAAGGTGACGGTCAACTACAACACCCGCAGCGCCAGCGCGAACCTCATCATCAACGTCAAGTAATTTGACACCGTAAGACAAATCCATCATTCGGACCACCTCTTCCCGGCGGGGCAATTCCGCCCCGCCGGGGGAGGGGGAGCATAAAAAAAGAGACGTTAGGCGCGTCAGCGGCTCATTCGCGTTTGAGAGCCTGGCGGGTCTGTCGTCTCACACTTTTGAAAAGCACTGATTCAAAAATAATTTCTGCCCCGAAAAACAAGAGAAAGGAGGGCGCGCATGAACGAAAAGCTCCTGCGATACCTGCTGGAACAGCAGCTTTTGACCGCGGAACAGGCGGACGAGCTGCGTCGTGCTCAGGAGGAAACGAACAAGTCCATCCGCGAGCTGATCTTGGAGCGCGCCATCCTGCCCGAGGAACAGGTCATCGAAGCCCTGTCCTCGCTGACCCGCACCCCCGTGGTGCACCTTTACGAAATGACTATCCCCATGGATGTCCGACAGGCGGTTCGCCCGGATATCCTGCGTACATATACAATGATGCCCTTCCAGTTTGATCCGGAGGACAGCGGCACGCTGTATGTCGCCATGAACGAGCCCATGAACATGAAGGGGCGCGACATGGTCGCGATCGCCAGCAAGTGTCGCATTAAGCCATTTTTAGCGACAACATCCGACATTCTCGTGACCATCGACCGCTGCTACGGCAGCGAGGAGATGCAGGAGGCTGCCGAGCTTTACACCCAGACCAACGAGCGGGAGAGCGCCTCTCTGGAAGATCAGGTCTTTCAGGAGGATGTCAACGCCTCCCCCGTGGTGGTGCTGGTGAACTCCCTTGTGGAGCAGGCGGTGCGCCAACGCGCTTCCGATATCCACGTGGAGTCCGGACCGGACAAGGTCCGGGTTCGCTGCCGAGTGGACGGCGTGCTGTACACCACCGCCACTTACGACCTGCAGCTGCTGCCCGCCATCATCGCGCGCATTAAGATCCTCAGCAATCTGGACATTTCCGAAAAGCGCAGACCGCAGGACGGCCGCTTTTCCATCCTGGTGGACCGCCGGGAATACGATGTGCGTGTTTCCACGCTCCCCACGGTCTATGGCGAAAAGTGCGTGATGCGACTGACGCAGAAAAAGGCGCTGCGCCGCAGCAAGCGCGCCCTTGGCCTGACGGGGTCGGAACTGGAAAAATTCGACGAGATCCTGCGCCATCCCAACGGGATCGTGCTGGTCACCGGACCTACCGGTTCCGGTAAATCCACCACGCTTTACACCGCATTGAACGAGCTTAACAGCGACATGGTGAACATCGTCACGGTGGAGGACCCCGTGGAGGCGAACGTGGACGGCGTGAATCAGGTGCAGGTGAATCCCAAGGCGAACCTGACCTTTGGCAACGCCCTGCGTTCCATTTTGCGTCAGGACCCCGACATTATCATGATCGGCGAGATCCGCGACCGGGAAACGGCGTCCATCGCGGTGCAGGCGTCCATCACGGGTCACCTCGTGGTGAGTACGCTGCATACCAACGACACCGCCAGCAGCGTCACGCGCCTGCTGGACATGGGCGTGGAAAGCTACCTCATCGCCGACGCGCTGACCGGCATCATCGCCCAGCGCCTTGTGCGCCGTCTTTGCCCCAACTGCAAGCGGCGGCACGTTCTTTTAGAGCATGAGTTGGAATATCTGGGACTGACGCCGGAGGAGAAGGACAGCGCCGAGGTTTACGAGCCGGTGGGCTGCCAGCGCTGCGCCGGTACCGGATATTTCGACCGGATCGGCATTTACGAGATCATGGAGATCACGCCCCGTATGCGCACGATGATCTCCCACCGCTGCGACACGGGCGCGCTGCGGGAGACTGCCATCGCCGAGGGGATGCACACCCTCCGCGAAAGCGCCCGCCGCCTTGTGCTGGAGGGAACGACCTCCATCAGCGAGATGCAGCGCATCAGCGTTGAAAATGTGGCGGAAGAAACTCATCCTTTGGAGGACGGCGCATGATCGACCTGGGAACACTCATTCATGACGCGCTGGAGCGCAACGCCTCCGACATTCACCTCACGGTGGGGGAGCCCCCCGTTTTTCGACTGGACGGCGAGCTGACCAACTTTGGGGAGGTCCCGCTGACCGAGGCGGATACCACCGCCTATGTGCAGGAGCTGATCACGCCCGGACTTCTCAAGGAATTTCATGAAATGGGCGAGGCGGACTTCGCCGTGACCTATCACGATTTGGTGCGTATGCGCTGTAACGTGTTCCGTCAGCGGGGCATGACGTCGCTGGCGCTTCGCCTGCTGCCGCTGCGCATTGCCACCGCCGAGGAATTGGGCCTTCCGCCCGTGGTGGTGGCGCAGGCGGATAAACCCCGCGGACTGGTGCTCGTCACCGGCCCCACCGGCTCGGGCAAAAGCTCTACTCTGGCGGCGCTGCTCGACCACATCAACCACACCGAGCGCCGCCACATCATCACGCTGGAGGAACCCATCGAATACCTGCACACGAGCGATCAATGTATCATCAACCAGCGCGAGGTGGGCGCTGATACCAGCAGCTTTGCCGCGGGACTTCGCGCTGCGCTGCGTCAGGACCCCGACGTGATCTTAGTCGGCGAGATGCGCGATCTGGAGACCATCTCCACCGCTATCACAGCCGCCGAAACGGGCCATCTGGTGTTCGGCACGCTGCACACCAAGGGCGCCGCCAACACCATCGACCGTATCATCGACTCTTTCCCCGCCGAGCAGCAGAACCAGATCCGCATCCAGTTGGCGGACGTGCTGGAGTGTGCCGTGGGACAGACCCTCCTGCCGAAGATCGGCGGCGGCCGCACGGCGGTATTCGAGATCATGATCGTCACCCCCGCCATTCGCAGCATGATCCTGCAAAGCAAGACCTTCCAGATCGTCAGCGCCATCCAGACCGGCAAGCGGTACGGGATGCAGCTTTTGGACGACGCGCTGGAGGATCTGGTCGACCGTCACGTGATTTCGCTGGAGACTGCCCTCGCCGCCGCCAACGAGCCTGATAAATTCAAGACAGGGCGGCAGACCTGAGAAAGGAGGGCGGCTCCATGCCCGGATTCAACTATACGGCGATCAACCGAAACGGAAAGCGCGTCCGCTCCTCTCTGGATGCGTCGTCCATCGAGACCGCGAAAAGCTCCCTTCGCGGCGCCGGTTATACGATTTTAGACATTAAGGAGCAGACCACCCTCAACCGCGATATCGAGATCCCGTTCCTCGGCAACCCCAAGGCGAAGGACATGGCGGTGTTCTGCCGTCAGTTCGTCTCCATCCTGCGCGCGGGCGTTTCCGTTGCCTCCGTGCTCGCCATGCTGGGGCAGCAGACGAGCAATAAAAAGCTGCGCGCCGCGATCCGCGAAATGCAGGCGGACGTGGAAAAGGGCGAATCGCTTGCTGCTTCCATGCGCCGCCATCCCAAGATCTTCCCCGCCATTCTGGTGAATATGGTGTCAGCGGGCGAGGCCTCCGGCAATCTGGAGGAATCCTTCCGCCAGATGGAGCTTTATTTCGACCGCAGCAAGCGCACCAAGAGCAAGGTGACCAGCGCCATGATCTACCCCTGCGTGCTGATCGTGGTCATGATCGTCGTGCTGATCGTGATGATGACGAAGATCATCCCCAACTTCCTCAAAACCTTCGAGGATATGGACGCGGAGCTGCCAAAGATCACGCTCGGCGTGATGGCGGTCTGCGAATGGTTCAAGTCCTGGTGGTGGGTGCCGCTGCTGGTGCTGGTGGCGCTGATCGTGGGCGGCATCCTGTTTCACAGGACCAACAAGGGCAAGCACTTTTTCGGCTGGCTCGCCCGCAAGACGCCCGTGGTGGGCAACCTGACGGTCAAGACCGCCTGCGCCACCTTCTGCCGCACGATGGAGGTGCTGATCGGCTCCGGCCTGACGCTGACGGACAGCATGGACCTCGCCGCCAGCAACATGGGCAACATCTACTATCTGGAGGCCATCCGCGACGCGCGCGCCCTGGTCGCCGAGGGTACCCCCCTGCGGGAGAGCCTCCTGCGGACGGGTATTTTTCCGCCCATGGTGTCGAATCTTGTCGGTGTGGGGGAGGAGACCGGCGACCTGCAAAGCATGATGGGCAAAGTGGCCGACTACTACGATGAAGAAGTAGATGAGGCCACCAAAAAGCTCCTGAACCTGATGGAGCCCGCCATCATCATCTTCATGGCGGTCTTTGTGGTCATCATCGTGCTGGCCATCTACCTGCCGATGATCAACATGACCAAGGCATTCGACAAATACCTGTAAATCCGTATATCCAAGCCATGTCCCCTGGTGTGGGAGATAGGGGCCCGTGCCGCATGGCGATGATATAAAATCCGACGCAAAACAAAGAAAGGAAGAAAACTCCTATGAAAAAGTTTGGTTCCAAGTCCGGTTTTACTCTCGTTGAGCTGATCGTCGTCATCGCGATCCTGGGCATCCTCGCCGGCATCGCCGTCCCCGCCTACTCCGGCTACATCAAGAAGGCCAACGAGGCCGCCGACTACGCCCAGCTCGACGCCATCAAGACCGCTGTCGCTTTCGCTTCCGTTGATAAGCAGCTTAAGACGAGCGACGAATATAAGGAAATCGAAACCATTACCGTTTCTCAGTCCGGTACTGGTGCTGCTTCCGTCACAGTTACACCTGATGCGGCTGACGTTGAAGATGCTGACATCACGAAATACTACAAGATTTCTGATTTCAAGTTCAAGAGCGACAACACCACGGCAACGTGGACGGCTTCTACTGCAAAGTGGGTGCTGAGCAAGGGCTAATCCACCCCTACATCACCCCAAGCACTTAGAAACAACGCCCTACCCGTCCGGTATCCCTATCACCCGGACGGGCGGGGGAGACCCCTGAGCGAAAAGGAGAGATTTCCCATGACCTGTCTTTTGCTGCTGCTCTGGACGGCGCTGGGTCTGTGCGTCGGCAGCTTCTGCAACGTGCTGATCTTCCGCCTGCCGCGCGGAGAGGAGTTCGTGAAAACGCCGTCGCACTGCATGGCCTGCGGCCATCGTCTGCGCTGGTATGAGCTGATTCCCGTGGCAAGCTGGCTGATACAGGGAGGGAAGTGCCGCGCCTGCGGGGAGAAGATCTCCGCCCAGTACCCCGTGGTGGAGGCGCTGAACGGCGGGGCATGGCTGCTGGCGGCGTGGCTGTATCAGGCCGAGCCGCTGCGCGCGGTGCTGTATTCGCTGCTTTTCTCCCTGCTGACGGTCGTGGCGCTCATCGACTGGCGCACCTTCGAGATCCCCAACGGGGTGAACCTTGCGATCTTCCTGCTGGGCGCGGTGCAGCTTGCAGCCGATACCGCGCACTGGAAAACGTATCTCATCGGCATGTTCTCGGTGAGCCTTCTTTTCCTCCTGCTGTGGTTCGTGACGAACGGCAGCGGCCTTGGCATGGGGGACGTCAAGCTGATGGCAGGGGCGGGACTGCTGCTGGGCTGGCAGCGCATCCTTCTTGCGATGATCCTCGGCAGCGTTTCCGGTGCGATCATCCACTCGGTCCGCATGAAACGCGGCGCGCCCCGCAAGCTGGCGTTCGGGCCGTATCTTGCCGCCGGGATCTGGGTCGCGGCGCTATGGGGCGACCGGCTCATCGCGGCGTACCTCGGCCTTTTTGGGCTGTAACACGGGAGAGAAACAGGGCAGGCGCGGACCTGCCCGCGAGAGAAAAACAAGAGCCTGTGGGAGGGGCAGAACCGTTCTTCGGGACGGCTGTGCCATTCCCACAGTCCGGGAGGGAACACTTATGAGCATGCAAAGGCTGAGCGGCAGGGCGCTGGTGGTGCAGATCACCGAGCGGGAGATCCGCATCGCCCAGATGACGCTGGGCAGCGACGTCATTTCCGAGCGGGTCATCCTGCCCACGCCGCCGAACGCGGTCGAGGACGGTCAGCTCGTGGGGCTGGACGCCCTGCGGGACGCGATGGAGCCGGTTCTGCGGCAGGGGCTGTTCCGCCGCTGCCGTAAGGTGGTCTTTTCGCTCTGCTCCACGCAGGTCATCAGCGAGAGCGTCACCGTCCCCGCGGTGAAAAAGCAGCAGCGCCTCGGTCAGATGCTGCTGGCGAACATGGACGAGTATTTCCCCATCGACCCGGGCGAGTATCAGCTTTCGTGGGAGTCTGTGGGCGTTGAGCAGCGCGAGGACGCGCGTCTTCTGCGCGTGCAGCTCTGGGCGGTGCCGCGCGCGATGCTGCAGCGCTACTATGCCCTTGCCAACAGCATGGGGCTGAGCGTTGCCGCCGTGGACTTCTGCGGTCACAGCCACGCCACCGCCGTGGACGCGGACTTTGCCCTGCCAAAGCACGCGAAGTCCTCCGCGGATACGGACGACGGCGTCTGCCTCTATATCAACGCCGAGAGCGAGCTGTTGCTGCTGACCTTCGTCCACAACGGGCAGGTCAAGCTGCAGCGCCTGCTGCAACGGGGCTATTCCCAGCAGGACGACCTCAATGAGGCGGGCATCGTGCTCGACTACTTCTCCGCCATGCCCGGCCGCGCCCGCCTGACGAGCGCCGTGCTTTCCGGCGGTCAGGGGAAGGAGGCGGGGCTTGCCCCGGCGCTCGCGTCGCTGCTGAATGTCCCCGTCGAAATGGCGGAGACCGACTACGGCGCGCAGTGGCTGCTCTGTCAGGGCGCGGCGCTCACCGCCCTTGACTTCGGCGACCCGGAGCTGAACCACATCACCGGCGCGCGCGCACCCATCAACCGCGCGTGGCAGTACGGTCTTGTGTTCCTTGGCGGCGCGGCGCTGACGGCGTCCGTACTGCTGCTGCTGACCTCCAAGCTGTCGTGGAGCACGGAGCTGGACGGTCTGCGCGCACAGCAGGACCGCCTGACGGCGCTTGCCCAGCAGAATGCGGGCTGCGCGGAGAACTACCACAACTATTCGAGTATGTACGACGCTTACAGCGCCGACTGGGACACCGTATTCGACTCCGTTCGGACATATAACGACAACCTTGAACTGGTGCTGGACGAGCTGGAGGCAAAGCTCCCCAAGAAGTCAACGGTGACCGCTCTGAGCACGACCGAGTTGTGTCTTGCGGCGCAGGTCGCCTTCCAGAGCAAGGAGGACGCCGCTTATTTCCTCGTGGCGCTGCGCGACGTGCCCTTCATGACCCTCAGCACCGTTTCCAGCCTGACCATCGGCCCGCGGGAAGCCTACTCCCCGGACAAAATGATCGCTGCGCTGTACGAGAAAGCGGAGAAGGAGTCCCCCGTGCCGAGCACGGAGGAAAGCGCAGCGGATGGTACTGCGGAAAGCACAACGGATAGTACCGAGGAAAGCAGTACGGAAGAACCTCCCACCGAGGGCGGCTATTCCCTCGATGAGCTGTTCTCCAACGTTTCCAGTGGCAGCGTTGCCATCGACGGAAAAACGCTTCGGAATATGATCCCGCTGCTGAAAGCGGCGGGTGCCGATGACAGTACCATTGCAAAGATGGAAAATTATGCGGATGTGATGGAGCGTTTCGGCGTGACCATTACCCCGGATAACCTCGGCATCCTCTCCGGGATCCAGGGGCTGCTCCCCGGCGGCGGCACGACCAGTACGCCGGGCAGTTCCGGCAGTACAACGGTCGCGCCTACCACGCCCAGCACGCCGGGCAGTTCCGGCAGTACAGCGGTCACGCCTGCCACGCCCAGCAGCGGCAGCACGTCCTCTGCTTCTGGCATTGAGTCTGTCGATATTGCAAAGCTGCGTCTCAGCCTGCAATACCTGAACTCCAACCAGCTGGACGCTCTGCAAGCCGTCTACGGGCCGGTGCAGGAAAAGACCTTCTCGCTGGATGACCTGCGCAAGCGCTCCAATATCACCCAGGAGAAGAACGCGATCCGGTCCCTGCTGCAAAACGATCCTGCCGCCATGTATCAGTTTTTCCTGCTGATGCGCGAGGATATCGCCCGTGAGGAAAAGGACCAGATCCTGTACGACAAGATCTTTGACGACATTTGGAAAAACCCCGATCAGCACCGCATGTTCTATGAGAGCGACGATGTGATGCTGAACAAATATCTGCCGAACCTGCTGAATATCCTGACTGACAACAAGACGAATGTCAACGCAACGATCGCGCTCATTCGGCAGAATCAGACACTGAGTGGCAAGCTTGCGCTCCATCTTGCCAAGGAAATGGGCGAGATCAAAGAGGCCAATACCGCTCTGGATCTCGTGGCGCTCCAAAAGGAGATCAACAGCGGCGCGGCGTTCCAGCGGGATGCCGCTACTGTGGCCGCGGTCAACGCGCTGCTGCGGAAGAATCAGCAGACCTCCGGTACATCCGGCACCTCCGGCAACACGGGCATGGATGAAAACGATCTGCTGATGTGGATCCTGATGAATCAACTCAAAAATCAAACCGGCGGCTCAGGCATCCCGGATATCTTCAACACCGGCGCTTCTCAGACGCAGAAGCCTGCCGACAACCGCTATTACCTGACGGTCGTGCTGGCCTATGACGAGTCCTTGATCCAGGCGGAGCAGGCGCGCAAGGGTCTGGACCGCGACGCCAAGGTTGAGAAAGTGGAGGTGGGCCAGTGAAAGTGATCGGTAGAAACTGGAAGGCTGTCCTGTCAGTCCTGCTCTTGTTGGTCGCCGTTCTGGTGTATGTTCTGGGCTACCGCCCCCGCAGTGAAGCTTACGTCATGGAGCGGGATCAGTTAAATGCTCAGATCACCGCGCTGCAAACCACCATCGTCGAAAACGAGAAGTACAAGGACGTGCAGGATCAGCTTGAGCCGGCAGAGGCCGCGATCGAGGAAAGCCGCGCCGCGCTTTATGAGAACTTCCCCGCGGATATGAAGGAAGAAGATCAGATCCTCTACCTGCTGTATCTGGAAAAAACGCTGGGAACCGGCAGTAAGGAGCTGGGCTACACCCAGAAACTGCACGATATTTTCCTTCAGCGCTTCGGGAGCGGCGGCGACATCGAGTTTTCTTTCGGTGAGATCACGCCGATGCAGGCCTTGAGCGATGGCGCACTCCTTGAGGGCTTGAACCTGACGGTGTACTATCACGCCTCCTATCGGGAGTTCAAGAACATGGTGCACGCGCTGGCAACGGATGAGCGCATCACCTCCATCCGGTATGCCACCTTCAACTACGACAGCGAAAAAAAGCTGCTGGACGGGCAGATGACCCTGACGCTGTATCTGATGCCGTCCGCTCAGAACACCTATGAGGAACCGGGCGTAACGCCGCCCGCGACCGGTAAGACAGACATTTTCAACTGACCCATTGGGAGAGACAAGGCATGAAAAAGATCGGGAAAGAGAGAACAGCGGGCTTTTCACTGCTGGAGGTCGTCGTGGCGATCGCCATCATCGGCCTGATCTCCGCGCCCATCTGTTCCAGCCTGATTCTGGCAGGACGGATCAATGCCCACAGCCAGGCCGTGATGGAAGCCCATCTGAACGTCCGTACCGCCGTGGAGACCCTGATGAAGGACGGCGTCACGCAGCCAAGCGATAACTACCGCGCAGAGGCGTTCCCCAATGTGACGATCAAAACAAAGAAAGAAGACAGCAGCGACCCCTATTATCGTGTCACGGTATCGGATAAGCCCACGGAGCCGCTCGTTACGGTGAATACGTATGTCCGCGCCGTATCGCCGGAAGGCGGTGGCACATGAAGAAGCTCTGGAAAGACAACGGCGGTTACGCGCTGGTATATGTGCTCATCGTCGTTCTGGTGCTGTGCGCCGTCGCCGTGTCCGTCTGCACCGCGGCGCTGAAAAATTATCAGGCGCAGGAGCGCTCCATCCGCCAGACACGGCAGCTCTATCAGGCGGAGGGCGAGATCGAAAAATTTGTGGCGCTGGCGGAGGACGTAAGCTCCTTGCAGGATTCCGCGGAATACGACTCGGAAGATGATGCAAAGGCAGAGGCAAAGGCTGCATATGTTGAGCACTTGAAGACTTTAGCGGGCGGCTGCACCCTGCCACCTGATGGTACCGATACCGACGTCGAATTCTGCACCTTTACCCTTATCCGCGCGAACGACGCCGTTCGCATCGAGACAAAGATCAAAATGAACCTCAAATACGAAGTGAAAAAAATCGAGAAAGAGGAAGAACTGCCCGACGGAACCAAAAAAATAACGTACACCGCCAAGGTCAGCAAGGCCACGCACCACTACAACACCTACACCATCACCCACTTGACAGCGGAAAAGGGGGGGACGAGCGAATGAAACGAAACAACAGCGGCTTTACCATGGTCGAACTGCTGGTGACCGTCGCTGTCAGCTCCATCGTGCTGGCAGCCGCAGCGTCGCTGATGCTGCTCGGACTGCGGGTGCATCAAACGACGCAGAAGGAGGCGGGCGAGCAGCAGACCGTGCGCATCGTACTCTCCGCGCTGGAGGATCTCTCCGCCAGCGGCAAAATCTCCCGCGTGGAGCCGTTCTCCGACGGTTGGCGGCTGCTGGGAAAGACCTCCGACGGCAAGTCCGGAGCGGTGCTGCTGCGCTACAAGAGCGGAAAGCTCACAAGCGGCACGAGCGGCGATCAGGTGCTGCTGGACAACCTGCGCGGTGCGCAGGTCATTCTGGACGGCAGCCTCGTGACCTTCACCTTCGCGACCGCGGCGCACAGGTACAGCACCTCCGTCTTCTGTCGAACCGGGATCGAGGGTGACAGCGTCGGCAGAGAAGAGGCGGAAGATATCCTAAAAGAAACTCCGACCCTGCCGGACGCTGCCGATCTGACCGATACGGAAAAGGCGGCGCGCTTTGCGTTTCTGCAAAAGCTTGCCGACCAGTACGACAGCAGGGGAGAGATCAAAAGCGGCGACAGCACTTACACTTACTTCTCCGAATGGTACATCGGCAACTACGCCGATAACCCCGGCTGGAACCAATACACCCCCTGGTGCGCCTGCTTCCTCTCGTGGGGAGCAGAGCAGCTGAAAACCTCCATCGACGGCGATCCGCCCAGATTCGCAAACGTGGACGATGGCATGAAGCTTTTCCAGGGTGATCAGTGGCGCGACAGCAGCGCAACGCCCATTCCCGGCGACTACGTCTTTTTTGACTGGGACAGGGACAGCGACCCCGACCACGTCGGCGCGGTGCTGTGCGTGGATGAGGACGGTTACCTTTACACCATCGAGGGCAACAGCGGCGGCAGGGTCGCCGTCAACCGCTACCCGCTGTCGAATCCGAGCGCGGATCCGCGCATCATGGGCTACGGCGTGCTGAACTGGAAGACAAAATAGGAAACCACAGAGGAATCATCTGTTCATATAATTCTCAAAAAGAAATCAAATATATTGAGGAGGAAACAACATGAAAAAGCAAGTGGGAAACAAGCTGCGCGGCAGCGCAGGCTTTACGCTGGTAGAGCTTATTGTGGTCATCGCGATCATCGGCATTTTAGCCGGCATCGGCACGGTGGGCTACGGCGGCTACATTAAGCGCACCAATGAGGGTCTGGACGAGACTCTGTATAAGAACATCATCTACGCCGGTGAGATCGGCAAGTATGAGAACCCCGGCGTGACGGGCCGCGTGACCGTCACCAAGACGGGCGCTACTGTCAGTGTTGTCGGCGGCGCTGACGGCAACAAAACCGTCGTTGAGAAGTGGCTGTCCGACGCTTTTGGCTCTGATTGGCCAACTTCCGTGAAGTACCGCACGGACAAGTACGCAAATGGCACTTACGGAACGATCATCCTTCCCGCCATGGAGATCACGCTGGATAGTAATCATAAGACCCTGCTGGAGAATTTCAGAAAGTCCAATCTGGACGGTCATGAGAAGGAACTGGCGGATACCTGCAACGCAATTTCGACCCTGTTTGCCACTGATAAATACGTAACCCTTGCTGGAACCGCAATTGGTCAAGAAGAATTGACGAAATTACTGGATAAATTAGAGGTTCCGAAGGATCAGCGAGCCGATCTAACAAAATTAGACAAAGAGACCAAAACAAAACTGGCAAATGAAATCGTGCTCCATGTCGCCGGAAATGCAAGCGGCATGAAGAGCAACATGCAAGCCTATTTAGATAAACTAAAGGAAGATGGCACCGGCCCGTTGAACCTGGCCACCGTTACCGGGAGCGACTACGGCAGCAATGTTGCGTTGGCACTGGGCGTGGCGGCCGGCTACTTGAACTCGAATTACGCCGACCCGGAGCTCCAGCAGGCCTACAAAAGCAACCCGCAAGAGGTTCTCATGGGATTTGTGACGAAATTTGATACCATGCCAGAGGATGAGCAGAAGAAATATCACGACTATGTCAATAACAACAGCAAGGGTGCGGAGGCCGATATGAATGCGTATCTCAGCGCCTTGCAGATTATCAGCGAGAGCCAGACGAAATACGGCGTTACCTTCGACACCTCCAGCTCCAACGCGTTCAACGACGACCAGACCCTTGCCCTGCTGCAGGCAGTGCTGAATTCCAAGAAGTAAGATAAAAGATCCGTTTTTGCTGCCGTCCTCGCGGCAGCAAAAACGGTGAATTATGAAAGAAAGAAAAACAGGAGGACGACAAAATGATGAAACGGATCGGCAGGCGCTTGGTGTCGCTGCTCCTGACGTTTGTCACAGTACTGACGATGCTTCCGGCGATGACGCTGCCGGCGCTGGCGGCGAGCGGAACTGTCACCGGCTTAACCGATACGAACATCGTCTTGAGCTTTGATGGTGACAAAGACAAGGCGTGGAGCGCCAGCGGCAATCAAATCGTAGGCCATGCGAAAAGCGACTCTCCGAAATGGTTTTGGGAGTCTCCAACGGACTATACGTCCACGCTGACCATCACCAACAAGAAAAACACAACGGCGACCCTTTCCTTTGACTACTCTATTGAGCAGAACGGCGGAATCATTCAGGTGGATGGTACAGGGGTTTCTTCGGGTGCCAGTTTTACCAAGGAACTGGCGGCAAACGAGAGCGTTAAAGTATACATCAAATCCGGCAGCACCGACTACGACACCAAGATCACGATGACCAATGTGACACTTGTATCCGCCGATACGACTGCCGCCGTGACCTTCCAGCCCGCCGAGAACGGCAGCTACACCGTGGACGGAAAAACGATCAACGAGGTGTACACCAATACCCAAAGCTCCTCGATCGCCTATCAGGTCGTGGCAACCCCGGCGGGCGGGTATCGCTTTAAGGGTTGGTATGATGTGAACACCGGGACGTGCATCAACACCAATGCTACGACGGCGCTGAACTTCGACAGCGACTGCACCATCACAGCGCGGTTCGGGAGCAAAGACTTAGCCCTTTTTGAAACCGGCGGGCGGCAGTTCGACGATCTGAACGACGCGGTTGCCTATGCGCAGGCAACCGGGCAGGACAAGATCACGCTGGCTTCCGACGGCAAAATCACAGGAACCTATACGATCCCATCCGGGGTCACCCTGCTGATCCCGTTTGATAAGGACGGAACGGTGTATAGGGAAAAGCCAACCGCCATACACGAAACCCCGGAAGCCAAGTCCTTTCGAACTCTGACGATGGCGTCGGGCAGCTCGATCACACTTGCAAGCGGCGCTGCCCTCAGCGTCGGCGGACAGTATTTTGCAGCACACGGCGGTAGTGCGGGTAAGATGGTCGGCCCCTACGGTCATATTAAAATGGAGTCCGGCAGCGCCATCACGGTGCAGTCCGGCGGCGCACTGTATGCGTGGGGTTTCATCTCCGGCAGCGGCTCCGTCACCGTGGAATCCGGCGGCTCGGTGTACGAATGGTATCAGATCCTGGACTTCCGCGGCGGCGTCGAATCCAGCCAGATGCATAATAAGGTGTTCCCCTTTAACCAGTATGCGGTGCAGAACATCGAGGTACCGCTGACCGTGCACGCGGGGGCGAGTGAAACGGTGTATACGGCACTATACGCCTTAAGAAGTATCAACCCGACCTCCATTTCGTTCATCGGGGACAAAGGCTTATTCAAGCTGATCTCCGGCAGCCTGACCAAGGCGTATGACGGCAGCACTGACCGCATGATCTATACGATCAACGGCGTGGCGGAGCTTAACACCCTGAACTTGAAGCTGGCTACCATAAAAGTTAACTCCAGCAGCTATGTCCTGCCGCTCACCAACAACATGACGGTAGACCTGAACAGTGGCAGCAAGCTGACTGTGAACCAGACGGCGGCGCTGCTGCCGGGCGTGGAGGTATCGATCGCCAAGAACGCGGAGTTGACGGTGGCAAGCGGGAAGAGTATGTACATTTACGATGTGGACGAGTGGGGCGGCTACTGCGGCACCGGAAATAAGGCGTTTATCCCTGTGGTCTACGCTCCCGGCAAAACGGGCAAACGCGCGTCCCTTGAGGATGTGAAGGTGGATGTCAACGGCAAGCTGACCGCCATCGGCGGCATCTACACCACGACGAACGGCGCAAATATTTGCTCCAGTGAGGGAACTGGCAAGTATCTCCAGCAGGGCGCGCCCGGTACGGAAACAAAGACGTATCAGTACGATGGCAGTACGAAATCGCACGAAATCCCCATCACCGCCGCCAAGCTGCACAACGCAGGCGGCAGCTACACCGAAACCGCAAGCGCCAGCACCGGCCAAACCATCCCCTACTGCACCTGCCCGACCTGCGGCGGCAAATGGCTGAAGGATTTCGCGGAGATCGTCAAAAATGACGGCACGCGGACGAACTATCCAACCCTGCAAAAAGCCGTGACTGAATTCCCGCAAGACAGCAACGGCAACACTTACATCAAAATGCTGCACAACACCACCGAGAAACCTATCAGCGTCAGCAACAAGAGTCTCCGCCTCGACCTGAACGGCCGCACGGTAACAGGCGATATCTCGGTAACGGGCGCTTACAAGCTTTACGGCATGGACAGCTCTGCGGTGGACTATACTACCGCCCCGAAGGGCAAGATCGTCGGCACGGTGACGGGCTGCGCCCCGACCTACCAGACGCCGACGGTGAAAGAGGAATACGATCGCTATGTTGCCATTTCGGTGACGGAAAATGGTACATCGACTCTGTCCTTCCACCGCTTCAACATCTCCGTCACCGGCTACCGCTTCGAGCTGGCCACCGGCGACACGCCACAGTGCGCGCTGTTCTTCATCGGCAAGTTCCAAGGCGACGCCGAGGCAAAGAATCACCTGACGAAGCTGGGCTTCACCCTGCCGGATATTGATGGCACGACCAAGACCGTCAGTTGTGAGATGCCCAAGTCCTTGCACGATGGCGCAAAAGATGAAAACTCAACTGTCATTCCCGAAGGCGGTGCCTATCTGTTCGAGGCATACCTGAAGCGTGATATCGATAAGAAAAACTATCAGACGCAGTTCACTGCCACCGCGCAGGCAACGTTCGACAACGGCGGAACGCAGCAGAGTGATCCGCAAAATCTGAGCTTCAAGGATGCCTTGACGAACCAGGAAGGCCTCAAGCACCTCACCGACAAGCAGAAGGAGATCCTCAAAAACTTCCTGGATGGGCTGGACACCCCCAATCAGACGGAGTGAATAAGCATGATGAAAACGATAAAAAAACCTTATATCGCTCCGGCTGCCGAGCTGATCCTGCTTGCGCCGCTGGAGGCGCTGGCTGCTCCAGGTTCGACGCAGGATGACAACATCGCCTTAAGGAAATGGAATTTCAACGCCGTCAAGAACGCCAGCTTCACAGGAGGCAATCTCACCTGCTGGGGCGAGGACGGAACGATCAAATAAGTGATGCGTTACCGAATCGCTGATCTGATCGTTGAAATGTCCCCCAAGGGACGCACGGCTGCCCAGGCGGAGGTCTATCGGACCTCCGCCCGGTGCGGCGCGGCGGATATCACCATCCGCGTGGGCGGCGCGGAGGCGCTGTCGCTCTGTCCCGAGCTGGAAACGGAGGACCTTGCGGAGTACATCGCCACAGGCGACTGCTTTGCCGTGGGGCTTCTGTCCCACGAGGGGATGATGCTCCACGCCTCGGCGGTGGAATATGGCGGACAGGCCGTGTGCTTTTCCGCGCCGCCGGGCACGGGGAAATCCACCCACACGGAAAAATGGACACGCCTGTTCGGCGCGTCCATTCTGAATGATGACAAGCCTGCCCTGCGCCGCGAAAGCGGTGTGTGGCAGGTCTATGGCACGCCATGGTGCGGCAAGGAGGCGCTGCATCAGAACCGCAGCGCGCCCCTGCGCGCGATCTGCTTCCTCTTTCAGGGGGAGGAAAACGCTTTACAGCCGCTCACTCCGGCGGAGGCTTTACCTCTGCTGCTGAGTCAGACCCCCTTCCGTCTGCATCGGGAGGATATGGATCGGCTGCTTGTCGCGGCAGACCGTCTTCTGCGGGAGACGAACGTGTTCCGACTGATTTGCCGGAATGACGACAGCGCCGCCTATTTTGTCCGGGAAAAACTGTTCCCGGATCAAGCCAAAGCCATCGATTGACAGGAGGCAGTACGCAAACGCCGTGCTGCCCGCTGCCAGTGGACGGAAGCGGCACAAAGAGTACCGACTGATCTGCGGCTTTTTGTGCCGCCTTTAGACTATTCAGGCGGTCTCTCGCCAAAAGGGGCGGAAAGCCCCGCTCAAGATCTGTCCAAACGCAGACAGAAAGGGAAATACAACCATGAACGAATCCAACATCAACCGCTCCAGCGACATTCTGGAGATCGACCTCTGGAAGCTGCTGCTGCTTTACCTCAGGCGGTGGCGGCTGATCCTGCTGTGCGCACTTGCCGCCGCGGTGATCTCCCTGATCTACACCGCCAATTTCATTACGCCGCTGTATCGTGCCAACGTCACCATCTACGTCAACAACGTGAAGGCGAATCAGCAGGTGGATTATATCAGCGCAGCCAACCTTGCGACCTCCCAGCAGCTCGTCAACACCTATGTCAACATCATCCGCAGCGATACCGTGCTGGAAAAGGTCGTCAAGAGCGCGAGGCTCGATTACTCTGCGGAGGAGATCCGCGGCATGATGACGACGGCGCAGGTGGATGAGACCGAGCTGTTCTCCGTATACATCTCCCATCCGGATCCGGAGATGGCGGCGAAGATCGCCAACGCGGTGGCGACCGTCGCCCCCGGCGAGATCGAGGAATTTGTCGAAGGCAGCTCCACCAAGATCATCGACCATGCCAAGGTGCCCACGAGCCGCTATACCCCAAGCTATCGGAAAAATACCCTTTTGGGCTGTGCGGTGGGTCTGCTTCTCGCGGTCGTCTATGTCACGCTGCTGTATCTGATGGACGTTCGCATCAAGAACGAGGAAGACCTGACGCAGCTTTTCGATCTTCCCATGCTGGGGCAGATCCCCTCCTTTGCGGAGAATGAGCGGAAAAAGGCGGGTCTCAGCGCACAAAAAGCCGATGAGCACGGCGGAGAGAGGTAAGGCGACATGAAAAAAAAGCATTTTTCTCTTCTGCGGAGATCCCGGCGGCACGACGCGCCGGATACTGCCGCGATCATGGAAGTGGAGCGGAAAAACATCCTCTCGGAAAAGAGCGATTTTTTCATCCGTGAGTCCTATAAGACCCTGCGGACCAATGTGACTTTTTCCCTGGCGGACGAGACGGCGTGCAAGGTCCTGATCGTGACCTCCGCCATGCAATCCGAAGGAAAGAGCATCACCGCACTCAACCTTGCCATCTCCTATGCGGAGATGAAGCAGCGCGTCCTTCTGATCGACTGTGACCTGCGCCGTCCCAAGCTGGCGCGTCTGCTGTCCGCGAAGGAAAAGGTAGGACTGAGCAACCTGCTTATCCAGCCGGAGCTGCTTGGAAAGGCCATCCATGATTCCGGCATTGAGGATCTTGACCTCATTTTTGCCGGCGACGTGCCGCCCAACCCGTCGGAACTGCTCGGCTCTGCCCGCATGAAAACGCTGCTTGACAGCCTGCAGAAAAACTACGATTACATCATTCTCGATACGTCTCCCGTCAATCTGGTGACAGATGCCTGCGTTCTGGTGCCTGAGAGCAGCGGCGTGCTGTTCGTGGTACGCGCGGGTCTTTCCGAGCGCGGGAGCGTCCTGCGCGCGGTGGAACAGCTGGAACGCTCCCACGCGAAGATCCTCGGCTTTGTTCTCAACGAGGTGACGAGGGAAAACGGATACTACGGATATCGGAAATACGGCTATCGGCGCCACCGCTACGGTTACGGCTATGGGCACGGCTACGGTTACGGATACGGACAGGAGAAGCCGGACAGCGGGGAACGGAGCATCCCATGACCGATCTTCACACCCATATTCTGCCCCGCATGGACGACGGCGCGCCGGACACGGCAGCCAGTCTTGCAATGCTCCGCATGGAGGCAGCGCAGGGCGTTACGGGTGTAGCGCTCACCCCCCATTTTCATCGGGACAGGGAGAGCATAGAGCAGTTTCTCGCGCGACGTCAAGCCGCTTGGGAGCATCTTTCCGCAGCGATGGAGAAAACCGCCGAACCTTTTCCTGACCTTGTGTTGGGTGCAGAGGTGGCATGGATGCCAAATATGAACCATTGGGACGATCTTGAGGCACTGTGTCTCGGTTCGAGCCGTTATTTGCTGCTGGAACTGCCCTTCACCCCTTGGAGCGGCAGCATGATCGACCAGCTTTACTCTCTGGCGGCGCAGAGCGGCGTTACGCCGGTGCTGGCGCATCTGGAGCGGTATCTGGGGCGGCAGAAGAAAGAGCACATACAGGAATTGTATCGCCTGAACGTCCCCATCCAGCTCAGCGCCGGATGCCTGCTGCATCCCATGGAGCGGTGGAAGCTCCTTCGGCTGCTGAGGGAGGGGCAATCCTTTTTCCTTGCGTCCGACTGTCACGGCACGCAGCGGCGCACGCCCGATCTGGGCCCTGCCGCTGCCGTTGCCAAAAAGCGTCTGACGGAGGATGCGCTCAAAGCGCTCCTTCACCGCAGCGACGCGATCTTCACCGCAGCGCGCGCAGAACAGGAGAGGGAATATGCGAAGAAATGAGAATTTCATCCTGCGCCGGGTCGCAGATATGTCGGTCATCGTCCCTTTGGGGGCGGCTGCCGAAGCGTTTCCGGGGATGATCTCCGTGAACGAGACCGGCGCATTTTTATGGGATCTTTTGGAACAGGAACAGACGCTCCAGAGCCTAGGCGACGCCTTGTGCGCCGTGTATTCGGTCGAACGGGAGCAGGCGGAGGCAGACGCAGCCGCCTTTCTTGACAAGCTGAGACCCGTCGGCGCGGTGGACGGTCTGTAAGATGGAGGTCCGACAGATCCCCATGGCGCAGCTGCGCGAACTGCTCGATGAGCAGCTCGCGCACGGTGAGGCGCTCCTTCCGGTAACAGGAAACAGTATGTGGCCGCTTCTTGCCGGCGGGCGGGACATGGTACATCTCACGCGGCTCGATCGCCGCGTGCAAAAGGGCGATATCGTCCTCTATCAGAGGGCAGACGGCAGCTATATCCTGCACCGGGTCATCCGCCTGTGTGCGCCAGAGACCTGCATTTGCTGCGGCGACGCTCAGTGGGAAGGGGAGCAGGTCGATGAGGCGCAGATCATTGCGTACGTCACCGCCTTTCGCCGCAAGGGGCACTGGCAGGAAACCGCCCGATCCCGGCCCTACCGGCTTTATGAACACTTCTGGGTCCATACCTTTCCCGCCCGTCGCCCCTTGCTGAGGCTGCTGCGATTCCTTCAGCGGGCACGGAGGGGACTGATACGCGGGAGAAGATGAGATGAGTCAGTCGAAGAAAAAGGCGGCGGGCGCGTACAAAGCACCGCTCACGCTGCTGTATGCAGGCATCGCCGCGCAGGCGTTCGGCATCGCGGCGCTTGCCTTGGTGAGCCGCCGGGTGCTGGACGAGGGCGGCAGGACATGGGGGGGCGTGCTGCTCTTTCTGGCGCTGGCTCTCCCGCTGCTCGACGGCGGGCTTGACCTGCTTTCCGGCAGGACGGTCGACCGCGCGGCGGTATCGCTGCGGCGCGACACGCTTGATACGCTTTTGAGCAAGGATGCGGAGGCATACAGCCGCTACCACAGCGGGCAGGTCTTCAGCCGCCTGACGCAGGACGCATACACCGTCTGCGAATGGCGGGTCGTCGGCCGCCCCCAGGTGGCGGGGCAACTCATCCGACTGCTTTGCGCCGCATCCGCGCTGTTTTTCGTCAATATCCCCCTTGCCCTTGCGGTCGTAGGCGCAGGCGCGCTGGCGATCGCCGGCGGGCGGCTGCTGCGAAAGTATCTGACGCGGCGGCATCTGCGCGTGCGTCAGGCGGAGGAAGGTCTGACGGGCTGCACGCAGGAGATCCTGGAGCATACGGAGCTTCTGCGCAGCATGACGGCGGGGGAGGAGGCTGTCCGCCGCTTTGAAGGACGGCAGAAGGAGTGGCTGCGCGAGCGCAAGCGCCTGCGCGTCTTCTCAACGGGGGTCGGAACCGGGTTTTCCGCCGTATTGCAGCTTGGATACGCCGTTCTTCTTGTCTGGGGCGGCATCGCCATTCGGGAAGGAAGGCTCTCCTTCGGCGACCTTGCGGCGCTCTTACAGCTCCTCGCGATGTTCCAAAGCCCGCTCACGGGCTTGTCGGGCGTTCAGTCCCGGCTGGCAGCCGTCCGCGCGGCGGAGGCGCGGCTGGATGAGTTGTATTCCCTGCCCGGGGAGGCGCCGGGACAAGCGGCGGAGGAGGACGACGTCTTTCGCGCCATCGTATTTGAAAATGTCACCTTTTCCTATGAGGGCGAGGAACAGCCTGTTCTGCGGAATTTTTCCGCGCGGCTGCCGCTCGATCGCTGGACCTGCCTCACGGGAATATCCGGGAGCGGAAAAAGCACGCTTTTCCGCCTTATTCTGGGGCTGTACCACCCGCAGCAGGGAAGGGTATACCTTGAAACCGAGCGGGGGGAGCTCCCTTGCTCCGCTGCCGTGCGGGGGCTGTTCGGCTATGTCCCACAGACGCCCTGGCTCTTTTCCGGCAGTATTCGCGAAAATCTGCTGCTGGCAAAGCCCGAGGCGGATGACGCCGCCCTTTGGGAGGTGTTGGATCGGGCGCAATGCGGCTTTGTCCGCGACCTGCCCGACCGCCTTGAAACCGTCCTGAGCGAAGAGGGGGGTGGTCTGTCGGCGGGACAGCGCCAGCGCCTTGCCATCGCCCGCGCGATGCTTTCCGCCCCGCGCTTTTTGCTGCTGGATGAGATCACCTCGGCGCTGGATGAGGATACGGAAGCACGGCTGCTGACAGAGCTGACGGGCGCGTATCCGGCGGCGGTATTCGCCACCCATCACAGCGCCCTGCCGGGCAGGCTGCACAGCGAGACGCTGCATCTTGAAGGAATCGTCTGAAATACGGAAACGTGATTTGATAAATTCATTGACTTGGAGGATGAACATGAAACGAAACATTGCGAGAACGCTGGCACTGATGCTGGTGCTGTGCACGCTGCTGTCGCAGACCACGCTGGCAGCCACGACCTATTATGTCGATGTGACCATCACCGGTCCCGATGCCGACGGCGTGGAGCGGACGCTCAGCGCCTCCTCCAGCCGCTACGGCACGATGGACACGCCCCTTGCAGCGGAACTGGCGTCCGTTGTCGACAGCGCATACCACGAAATGGAAACCGTCTTTTCCGGGACCGGTCTGCGAAATATCGTGGACACGGGCGCGCAGGCGTTCCGGGAAGGCGAGAGCGCGTGGAACCTTTACGTGGAGAAGTATTATGACAGCGTGGACAGCTCCTTCAAGGATACGCTCAAGAGCCTTTCCTCCACCTTCTCGAACCTCACGGTCGACCGCGTCAACCGCGTGACCTACCGGGACAACGGCCGCCTCTATACCGTGACCGTGACGCTCAAGGGCTACACCACCGGCTCCGGCAGCAGCGGCAATACGCCCGTCGCTCCCGACGGCCACAAGATCGTTATGGAGCCTGTGCCGAACAACACGCTGCGCGCGGACAAGAATACCCTGCCCAAGGGTGAGACCGCCGTCATCCGGGACAGCGCCGCGTCGAACGGCTATGTCCTCTCCGATCTGGCGGTCAAGGATGTGAGCGGCAACGACATTCCCGTGAGCAAGCAGTCTGACGGCGTCTACGCCTTCACCATGCCCGAAAGCAGCGTGTCCGTTCGCGCCATGATGGTCGCCGACCCCGATATGACCGGCATCTCCAAGCAGCTGAACACCGATCAGGACATTGCCTATATGCAGGGCATGGCGGACGGCAGGTTCTATCCCGCAAGCTCCGTTACCCGCGGACAGGTGGCGCAGATCTTCTACCGCCTGCTGAAGGAGCAGAAGGTTTCCTCCAAATCCACCTTTACGGACGTCCCCGACACGCTCTGGTGCGCCGAGGCGGTGAATGCCCTTGCCTCTCTTGGCATCGTGGAGGGCGTCGGCAACGGCAAGTTTGCCCCGAATCAGCCCATCACCCGCGCCGAGTTTGTCACCATCTGCGCCCGCTTCACCCAGGTCTCCGCGAGCGGAGAGACCTTTACCGACGTGCCCGCCAGCCACTGGGCGTTTGACGCCATTTCCACGGCGGCGTCCTTCGGCTGGGTCAACGGCGTCGGCAACGGGCAGTTTGCCCCCAATCAGCACATCACCCGCGCGCAGGCAGCCGTTCTGCTGAACCGTCTGCTGGGCCGCTGCATGGCAGGTCAGTCTTACGAGAATGCCCGCCAGTACCCGGATGTCCCCCAGACCCATTGGGCGTGGAAGAACATCTGCGAGGCGTCTGACGGCGTCGCCCTCCGCTGAGCGGAGAATTCAAAAGAGTACGGTAAAAGGCAGTGGAGAGACTGCCTTTTACCGCAGATCCATGGGGGCATAGTATGAAAACGATTCAAAAAAGCGTACCCGTCCAGACGGTGCTCTTCCTCCTGATGGACGCCATTTTCATCATTGTGGCGGGCGGTCTTGCGCTGCTGGTGCGCTTCGACTTCGACTTTGAGCAGGTGCCTTCCGGATATCTTGAGCCGTGGTTTCGTGCTCTGCCCGTTCAGTTTCTGATCACGGCGGCGGTCTTCTGGCCACGCCGGATGTACCGCTATCTCTGGCGCTACGGCAGCGCCCATGATGTCGCCGAGATGGTGATATCCGTCGTCCTCGCCTATTGCGCGTTCCATGTGCCAGCGGCGCTTTTCGGCTATCACCAGCCGAGGAGCGTGCTCTTCATGGAGCTTTTGTTCCAGCTGTTCCTGCTGGTGGGCGGGCGCTGCACCTTCCGCTTTCTGCGGATGTTCGCAAGCTCCGCCCGTCAGGCAAGGCAGGAGGAGGGCGAGCGCGTCATGCTCATCGGCGCGGGCGAGGCGGGGCGGATGCTCCTGCGGGAGATCTCCGTCACGCCGCAGCTAAAAAGCCATGTCTGCTGCATCATCGACGACGACAAGAGCAAGCAGGGCAAGTACATCGGGAACGTGCCCATCGTCGGCGGGCGGGAGAAGATCCCCGAGATGGTCAAAAAGGAGCGGATCACACAGATCGTCCTTGCCATCCCCGCGGCGTCTGCCAAGGATAAGAAAGAGATCCTGAACATCTGCCAGAAAACGAACTGCCGTGTACGGAGCCTGCCGGGAATTTACCAGCTGGTAAACGGCGAGGTGAGCATGGCGGCGGTGAAGGATGTGCAGGTGGAAGATCTCCTTGGCAGAGAGCCGGTGAAGCTGGATACGGCGGTCCTGCTGAATTTCCTGCAAGGGCAAACCGTGCTGGTGACCGGCGGCGGCGGTTCCATCGGCAGCGAGCTTTGCCGCCAAATTGCCAAATATCAGCCCAAGCAGCTCATCATTCTGGATATTTACGAAAACAACGCTTATGATATCCAGCAGGAGCTGCGGCGTGTATGGGGCGATCGGCTGAACCTGCGGGTGGAGATCGCCTCCGTGCGAGATAAGGAAAAAGTTTACAGCCTGTTTCGGATGTATCGCCCCGACATCGTGCTCCATGCGGCGGCCCACAAGCATGTCCCGCTGATGGAGGAATGCCCAGAGGAGGCCATCAAGAACAACATTTTCGGCACATATCATGTGGTGCGGGCGGCGGAGAAGTTCGGCGTCAAGAAATTTGTCATGATCTCCACGGATAAGGCTGTGAATCCCACCAACTTTATGGGCGCGACCAAGCGATTCTGCGAGATGATCCTGCAAAGCAGGACGGACAGCCCCACAGAATTCTGCGCGGTGCGGTTTGGCAATGTGCTTGGTTCCAATGGCTCTGTTGTGCCCCTTTTCAAAAAGCAGATCCAGGAGGGCGGCCCCGTCACCATCACGGATAGGCGCATCATCCGCTATTTTATGACCATTCCTGAGGCTGCCCAGCTGGTGCTCGAGGCGGGTGCTATGGCAAAGCAGAGCGAGATCTTCGTTCTGGATATGGGCGAGCCGGTGAAGATCCTGGAACTGGCGGAAAACCTCATCCGCCTGTCCGGACTGGAGCTGGATAAGGATATCACCATTCAGGAGATCGGCCTGCGCCCCGGCGAAAAGCTCTATGAGGAGCTGCTGATGCGCAGTGAAACACTCTCCAAAACAAGCAATGAGAAGATCTTCATTGAGCAGCAGCAAGAGATTTCAAAGGATGTCATCATGGGAGACCTGCTGCGGCTGGATGAAGCCGTCACCCGCGACATACCGCCTCAGGATCTGATCACCATGCTGCGGGAGATGGTCCCGACATATACTTCCCCGGAGGAGATCAACGGTCGAGCAACGGCAGAAGTCTCATAACAGGCGTTGGAACTGGTGGATGAGGAAAATGGACCTCAAAAAAGTGGAGGAAACGGCTTGAAACGGCGTAAAACCATTCTCTGCACCATTCTTGTACTGCTGGCGGTATCGCTGGCGGGGCTTTTCTGGTGGCAGCGCGATAACTTAAAAGCGATCCATGCCGCGACGCAGCATACATCGGCCGAGCTGGAGGAAAAGCTGGAGGAAAACCAGCAGATGATCCAAGAGGCAGTGAAAGCGGCAGGCGAGGTCACGGTAGGGGAGATCTCGGAAGAAGATCGTCAGGCTTTCCGGGACGGCTCCATGACCCAGGAGGAGCTTGTGGAGCGCCTGACGAGAGGCGGGGAAGGGGAGCCGCGCGAGGAACCCGCCAGCACGAGCCGTCCGGAAAGCGGCGGCAAGACGGACGCGCCGGTCGCGAAGACCGACACGCCGGCTGTGAGCGAGAAGAGCGAACAAAGCGCGGAAAGCGCCTATCAAAAAGAGCTGTCGGCGCTCATCGCCAAGGTCTACGTCCTGCGTGAGGAGTACACGCTGGCGCTGGACACGATGTATGCCGACGCAAAGGCGGAGTATCTGGCTCTGCCGGCGGAAAAACGGACAAAGACACAACTCCTGAAAATGGCGAGGGGCTATCTTTCCAGAGCATCCGCTCTCGAAAAAGAGTGCGACGGGAAGATGGATGAGATCGTCCGCGCCATGGAGAAACTGCTCAGGGAAAACGACGGTGATCTTGGGCTTGTAGACACTGTTGTCTATACCTATGCCAACGAAAAGAGTCTGAAAAAGTCCTGGTATATGTCAAAGTTAGAGCAGAAGGGATTGCTTTGAGCAAAAAACGCAAAATCGGCAAGAAACAAACGGAAAAGAGAGGAACATGAGCCATGACGATATTGGTGACGGGCGGTACGGGTTTTATTGGGAGTCACACGGTGGTGGAGCTTCTGAATGCCGGCTATGACGTTGTCATTGCCGACAATCTGTGCAATTCCAAGGTCGAGGTGATCGACCGCATCCAGAAGATAACGAACAAACGGCCTGCTTTCTATCAGATCGACCTGCTGGACAGCGCCGCACTTGAGAAGGTCTTTGCGGAGAATCATCTGGACGCCGTGATCCACTTTGCGGGCTTAAAATCCGTCGCGGAGTCCGTTGAAGACCCCGGAAGATATCTCGACACCAACCTGACGTCTACCTTCCATCTTCTCAACGCAATGGAAAAGCATCAGGTGTACAAGCTGGTGTTCTCCTCCTCGGCAACGGTGTACGGCACGCCCGAGACCATGCCGAACCGCGAGAGCGATGTTGTCGGCAAGGTCTGCTGCCCGTATGGGTTCAGCAAGTATCTCAACGAGCTGCTCCTGCATGATTTCGCGCGGCAGCGCGACAACTTCCGCTTTGCCTCTCTGCGCTACTTCAACCCCGTCGGCGCACATCCCTCCGGGCTCATCGGCGAGGACTGCGGTCAGAAGGCCCCCAACAACCTTGCCCCCTACATCACCCGCACCCTGCTCGGGCAATTCCCGTATCTGAGCGTTTACGGCGATCAATACGATACCGCGGACGGAACGGGGGTCCGCGACTACATCCACGTTGTCGATCTGGCAAAGGGGCACATTGCGGCGCTGAACTATCTTGAAAAAACGGACAGCAAATATGACGTTTTCAATCTGGGGACGGGCAAGGGAACGACCGTGCTGCAGCTGGTGTCCGCGTTTGAAGAGGCATCGGGCAGGAAGGTGCCTTACCGCATCGTCGGCCCGCGCGCGGGCGACGTGCCCCTGAGCTTTGCCGCCGTCGAAAAGGCAAAGAACATCCTTGGCTGGACGGCGGAATATGACTATAAGGATTGTGCCAGAGACTCCTGGAACTGGCAGGTGCAAAATCCAAACGGCTACATAGAGGAGGGCTAAGCGTTCCGCGCGGCGCTCTTCCCGCATCAGCGCAAAAAATGCCCCCCGTAAGCGATTCAAATGAATCGCTTACGGGGGGCATTTTTACCATACGCCTGTCCGATGTGGGGGACGGTTTATTTCTATTGGGCGAACAGCTTGTCTAAGATCGGGGAAATGTTTCCGCCGTCCGCGCCGTCTTCGAGGATGCCGGCGGCGACCAGACCGTCCTGATTCCGACTGAGCGCCTGCATCGCGTTGATATAGCCGTCCAGATCCTTGTTGATCTGCGCGTTTGGATTAGTTGGGTCGCCGACGTAATCAAAAAACTGGTCTGTCAGGTTACCGTCCTTGTCTTGAGCAAACGCCCCAAACTGCCCAAGCGCGGCAAGGATATCAGGAATTTTTTCCGCACCTTCTTTTTCACTGACAGCGGCAGCGGCGATCTGCTGATTGACATAGTCATAATACCCGATTGCATCGTATGTTTCGCCATCTACGGTCTTTTCCCAGCCCTTCGCTTGCTCGGAATAAGCAAAGGCGGTCATGATGCCGTAGATCGCTCCCACATTGCTCATTGTTTCGCCCATATTAAGGCTAAGAAGTTCGCTTGCTCGTTCGTTCAGTGGTTTCGCTTCCCCCTCATCATCCGGAATAAGCATCTTAAGTATTTTTTCTGCGGTATTTTCGTCTGTTTTGCTCGCCGTCAGCAGCAGTGCCGCGTTTGCCAGCCGCTGCTTATCAAGCTCGCTGTAGGTCTCCTTTTCATCCGGTTTTATCCCCAAGGTTTCGAGATTCATACCGGCATTTTGAAGAACACTCGCAAGGAAAGTGCCCCCACCAAGGGCAGAATTCAGCGCATTGATCATTCCGCCCACATTGCCGGTGAGGTCGTTCATGGTCATGCTCTTGCCGCCGAAGGTCGAGGCGCGAAATGCGTCGAGCTGCTCCTGCGTAGCCGTAAATTCATAGTCCTGCCCGTTGATGCTATAGTGCAGGACCGTATTGCCGTTCTTGTCGGTCGCCGCGGTGAGCACCGCGCCGTGGAAGGTGCCCGTCGCCCTGTCGTACGCGAGGTTCGTATACAGCTTGAACCGGCTGTCCCGATTGCCGGAAAAATACCTTTGGAAGAATTCGCCATTGCGGTCGACCGAGGAGATGACCTGAGCCACCTTGCCGTCCTCGGTCAGAGACGCCGCGCCGCCGGATGGTCTGCCGTCATACTGCCCCGCATCGTAGGACGCGGATGCAAACGCCGTATTTACCGCGCCGAGAAGCTGTAAGTCCGCCGCCTCGTTCGCCTTTTTCACATAGCCCGAGTACGCCGCCGAGCCGACGCCGGCCAAAATGCCCATGATCGCGATGACCACGACAAGCTCGACCAGCGTAAAGCCGCTCTGCCTGTTTTTGTCCATGACTGTTCCTCCTATTCCTGTTTTCTTTCTCTCCTTCCCCGCCGCGGGGAGCGTTCGTTGCCTGTTCCAACGGTTCGCGCCCATCATCCCCTTGATCGTCCGCGCCTGAAACGTGCGCGGTTTTTTCTGCCGCGCACATCCGCGCGGTCAATAAAGCTAATTTCATTATAGCCAGCTCGGATTTTTTTGCAACATTTTAGCGTATTTCTGTATTTTTTCTTAACTTTTGCAGAGTTTTGTCGTAAGAAGTCCCGCGTTTCGCGCCGACGCGGGCAGAGCTTGGCGGCTTTCGCGCAGAAGAAGGGGGGAGATTTTGGTCGAATGGCACTCCTTATCCCGCGCATTTGCGATATAATTGCATGTATGAATATTTTATGTCCCGCCAATCACCGCGCGGGAAAAGATCAACTGTGGGAGAAATGAAGATCCCCCTGCCATGCGGCGGGGCGGATAGGAACGGACGGATATATGTATCGTAATTTCGGAAAACGCGCGATCGATGTTGCTTTATCGATGATCGCCTTGGTCGTGCTCTCACCCATACTGCTTCTCACGGCGCTTGCGGTCAGGCTGTCCTCTCCGGGACCGGTGCTGTTCAAGCAGCAGCGGCTGGGGCTGCATGGAAAGGTCTTCACCATCTATAAGTTCCGTTCCATGGCGGACGGTGCGGAGCATACCGGCAGCGGTGTTTACAGCGCAAAGGGCATGGTGGGGACCGCCCTTGTAAATAACCTGAAAAATATCCGGGACGGCAAAAACCATAACCGCCCCGGCATCCACATTGACGAGATCTTCGAGTACGATCTGGACTCCACTGCCGCAGCGCTGGACGAATCCTGCCGCAAAGCGGATTTTGTCTTCAACCTCGCCGGTGTGAACCGTCCGGAGAACCCGGAGGATTTCATGAAGGGCAATTTCGGCTTCGCCTCCGAGCTGCTGAACTGCCTGAAAAAGCATAGCAACAGGGCAACGATTATGCTGTCCTCCTCCATTCAGGCTACGCTGGCAGGTCGATTCGGCAACAGCGAGTATGGCCGCAGCAAAAAGGCGGGCGAGGAACTGTTCTTTGCTTACGCGAAGGAGACCGGGGCAAGAGTCGCGGTCTATCGCTTTCCGAATCTGATGGGTCACAGCCGCCCCAATTACAACAGCGCCGTTTCCACCTTCTGCTGGGCGGTCGCCAACGACGCGCCATACACCGTCAACGACCCCTCCACCGAGTTGGAGCTTCTTTACACCGACGACCTCGTGGAGGGGATGTTCGACCTGCTGGAGGACAGGGAGCAGCACTGTGAGTTCGATGGCGTAAACGCGGTCGCAAGGGAGGAGGGGAGACACTGCTATGTCCCGGTGACACATCAGGTCTCCCTCGGCGAGATCGTCTCGCTGCTCGAGGAATTCAAGACACAGCCGCAGACGCTTCTGATGCCCAAGATGCCCCACGGCAGCTTTGCCAAAAAGCTGTTCAGCCTGTACCTGACCTATCTTCCCAAGGAGAAGTTCAAGTACGCCGTGAAAATGAATTGCGACGAGCGCGGCAGCTTCACCGAGCTGGTGCATACCGCCGACTGCGGTCAGGTGAGCATCAACATCTCAAGGCCCGGCATCACCAAGGGGCAGCACTGGCACAACTCCAAATGGGAACAGTTCATCGTCGTGCACGGGCACGGACTGATCCGGGAGCGGAATATTTCCACCGGAGAGACCGTAGAGTTTGAAGTCTCCGGCGATACGATTGAGGCAGTCTACATGATCCCCGGCTGGACGCACAGCATCATCAACCTCAGCGATACCGAAGATCTGGTCACAGTGATGACCTGCAACGAGATCTTCGACCCGAATAAGCCGGACACCTTCTTTGAACCGGTGTGAAAAATCCTGCATATGCCGCTCTGCAAAATCATCTCGACCGGCGAAATTGAGCAGCGGTTCCGCTTGAATTGAGCAATGGAACCACCCGGATTGAGCAGCCCCTTCCGATTTCTTGCATCCAATGACCACGGTGTAGCCGCCGTGTTAGCGTTCGCCAGGAAACCCATTGGGGCTATTTCAGCCGGACGTCAATAGCCGAGCCTCGTTGTCGTAAAATAGACAGCGTTGTGTGTTGGAGAGCGCCGAGGAATTTGTCGCAGAATGAATAAGCATAAGGAGTGGCCCATGGCCACTCCTGCCCAGATTCAAGCTACTTCGCCCTCCAGTACAATCTGCACCATGCGGTCATCAATAATGGCTCTGCGGTTCTGGTACGCATAGATTAGTGCCTGCGTGCAGGCGCGGTTATGGTAAAAGCATCATATCATAGCTTTTCCCATTTTTCCAGCAATTTGGAAAATAAAAATCGCGCGGTCGAAAGACCGCGCGATCTCAAACGCTCCGCAGCGCTGCGAGCCGCCGCACGAATCGCGGCGGGCAAGGCGGAGGTGCTTATTTGGAGCCGTAGAACACCGCGCTCAGCTCCCTGACCTCGCGGCTTCCCTGAAGCGACTCAACGGGGATGACGAGCGTGTAGAGCCGATCCTCCCCCTTGGCAAGCTTGCTCGTAAAGCGGTAGGGCGTGATCGTCGCCTTGTCGGTCACGACCTCAACGGAGACGGCGCGAAGATCGATCTCGGACGAGGTGCCGTTCACGACCCGCATTTCCACGGCGAGGTCGCCGCGCGCCGTGAAGAAGGTGCGCGTAAAGTGAACGGAAAATCCCTCATCGTAGTCTTCCCCCTCCGTGCGCTGCTGCACCTTGCCCGCGGGCGTGAGACCGGAATTTCCCTTGACGAGATAGGGCTTGCCGAGGAAGGCATAGTAATCGCACTGCTTGCCGCCCTTCGGATGGGCGAGCACGTCCGTATAGTAGGCAGCGCCCTCGATGATCGCCTGCTTTCCGACGGAGGTCTCCTCGATGTACGGGGTGGACAGCCTGAGAAGATCGGTAAACTCACCGGAGGAGGACACCTTCCAGAGGTGCTGACCGCCGCTGGACTGATAGTACAGGTCGCTGCCGTTGGCGTACATCTTGGTGTAGTTTTTCATCGCGTCCTTCGGAATCTTTGCGACTGTCTCGCGCAGCTCGGGCAGGAGCAGATTGACGCGCATGAGCGTATCGTAGCTGTTCCCGCTTGAAGAAAGGCACCACAGCGTCGCCCCGGTATAGGCGCTGTCAGCGAGGTAAATGCTCTTGTCCGCCCCGTCGATCACACGCTCCTGTTTGCCGCTTGCAAGATCGATCGACCAGAGCGAATAGTCATGAAAGGTGTACCCTTTGTCGGTGTAGGAGTTGTCGCCGTAGAGGTAGTAGAGCTTGCCGCCAAAGCAGTAGAGACTTCCCTCCGTATACAGCGCCTCGTCAAAGGACATATCCTTCGTCAGCGGCTTGAGCGTCTTGCCCTCCAGCCTGCCGATGCGGTGTTTATAATTGCTTGGGTAATTGCCGCGCCAATCTGCTTCCAGGATATAGATGCTGCCGTCGTAGCGCACATAGGTCTCGATACGAATTTCATTGCCCGAGGTGGTGTAGAGCGTTTCCGCCTGTCCGCCGGAGCGGGCGATCCGCCGCAGCGCCGCAGTGCCGTTCGTCTCGACCTCGGACTCCACAAAGTAGACCATCCCATCGTCGCCGACGGATATTCTATCCAGGCTGTTGCCGCGCGCGGCGGTGTAGAGCGTCGAAAGCTTGCCGCTGTCCGTGCGCGCGACGATGCTGCTCGTTCTGATAAAGTCCTTGCCCTGTCTGCTGATATCCTTTACAAGATAATAGCTCGTATCGCCGGCGGATACGACCATGCTGCCGTCGCGCCCGGCAAGGAAGTTGCCGTACTGATCCTTCATCGCCTGATCAACGCGGCTGTCCGCGCCGACGCGCTGGGCGGGGCAAAGAAGCCGCGCGACCACCGTGGCGATCTCCGCACGCGTCGCAAACGCCTTCGGCTGGAACATCCCACCCGTCTTTCCGGTGAAAACGCCGGCGGCGTACATATCGCGCACCGCGCTCTGCGCGTCAGCGGATGCCGTTTTGAGATCGGGAACGGGCAGGTCGTTGATAACGGGAAGATCCTCCTCGGAGAGCACGCTGCGCATCAGAAGGCACAGGTCCTCGCGCGCGATCTGCGCCGTGCCGACGCTCGACTCATCGGGGCAGGACGCGGGAAGCAGCGCGTTCGCCCGGTCATACTCTATGTACCGGCGATACCACACGCCGTCCGTCTCGGGGATCTCCTTGCCCTGATACGCCGCGTGGAGGCGCGCGGTGATCGCGGCAGCCTCCGCCCAGGTGATGGGCTTGTCCGGCAGGAACCTGCCGCTCGCGCCTTCCATAATACCCTTTTGGTATACCGTTTTGACGCTGCTTTCGTACCATGCGCCGCTGGCAACGTCAGAAAACTGACCTGCCTGATATTGCCGGGCGTCGGTGAAGGTGCCGAGAGCGGATGATGCCGCCGCGCTCACGCTCAGCATGGCGCACAGCAGCGCCGCCGGGAGCAGCAGGCGAAAAACCTTGGCAGCAGTGTGTTTCATGTCCTCTTCCTCCGTTTATCAAAGTTTTTTGATGCTGTCTCAAGGATAGCATACCGCGCCGCAGAATACAAGGCTGAAAGCGGCGCGAGCAAGGCGCGCAGCAGCGGAAAAGGAAGGACGCGGGAGACTTTTTCATCTCCCACGTCCTTGTCTTTTTGATTTTTGCCCGTTCTGCGCGGCAAGGGGTCCTCCCTGCCGCCCGGCGCCCGGACGCTTACACCGAGAAGAGCAGCTCGCAGAACGTCGGATACGGCCAATACTTGGACGCGGTCAGCACTTCCAGCTTGTCGACGGTCTTGCGCACGTCGTTCGTGCGCTTTTCGACCTCGTCGTGGTAGT
>OLRF01000354.1_pt1 | contig 61972 bp, 68 predicted proteins | sample 1672061 | NCBI WGS metagenome assembly OLRF01 (sample SAMEA3136641, study PRJEB25190) | human gut metagenome | reverse complement strand
ACGAACTCTCGCACGATGGAGTCGCGCGGGACATAGTCCGTGCGCAGCGACGGCACGGAGTTGACAACGTCCATCAGGTCGCTCAGCCCGTGCTCGGCGATAAACTGATCGTCGAGCTGGCTGTAAAACTCGGGGATCTCCTTCAAATACCGCGCGAGGATGCACGGCTCGTAGTCGTGGAACGTATCGATGTGGATGCTCGCGTTCGGCTTGTTCGGCATGATGTAGTTGAGCTCGCCGCGGTCGACACTCTCGGCGCGCTCGACGGTCTGACGCAGCGAATGGCCGCGGCCCTGATAGTCGCGGATCATGCGGCGCGCCACGCGCAGCTGCTCGGGACGAACGATGCGGTCCTTGTGCGTGATGATACGCGTACGCGGGGCAACGTAAACGCCCGTAGCTTCGCTTCTGAGCTGGTCGAAAATCAGCGGGTTGAGCATGTGGATGCCCTCGGCGATGATGACGGCGTCCTTGTCGCCCTGCATGGGCTTGTAGCCGCCGACGCCGCCTGCTTTGAAGTCGTAGACCGGCAGCTCCACGAGCTCGCCGTCCATCAGGCGGTGGATATCCTCGATGAGTAAATCGCGGTTCACGCAGTAGGGCGACTCCCAGTCGCTCGCCTCGGGCGGACGCTGATCAAGCGGCAGGAAAAAGTTATCCATGCTGAGCATGCAGACCTTGACGCCGAGGTTTTCGAGGTATTCGCGCAGGCGCATCGCCGTCGTCGTCTTGCCCGAACCGCTCGGGCCCGTCAGGCAGACGATGGGCTTTTGTCCCTTGTTCATTAAAATGCTCGCCGCGGCGGAGCTGATCTTGTCGTGAAAGACCTCCTCGCAGCGCAGGACGAAGCGGGTGTCGTCCTTCATGTTGGTCACAATGTTTTCAATGTCGATCACGCGCATGGCATGATAATCTCCTTACTTTTGGGATTCTGCCGCCATCTTCACGGCTGTTTCGAGCGCGATTTTCATCATGGCGGTGAAGCTCGTCTGCCGCGCCTCGGGCGAAAGCTCCTCGCCGGTGAGGATATTGTCGGAGATCGAGCAGAGGGAAAGTCCGCGCTTTTTCGTATAGGCGGCGTTGCAGTAGAGGGCGGCGGCCTCCATCTCGATGGCGAGCACGCCCATGTCCGCCCACTTGAGCGACGGGTTCGACGCGTCGTAGAACGTGTCGGACGAGTAGAGGTTGCCGACGTCCATGCGGACGCCGAGCTCCTTCGCCGATTCAACGGCGGCGGAGAGCAGCTGAAAGTCCGCGATGGGGGCAAATGTGCCGCCAAGTCCGTACTGCGCGGCGTAGTTCGAGTTGGTGCACGCACCCATGCCCGCGACCACGTCACCGAGCTTCAAGTCCTTTTGCAGCGCGCCCGCCGAACCCACTCGGATGATGCTCTCGACATCGTACTGCGTGAACAGCTCGTAGGAGTAGATACCGATGGACGGCATCCCCATGCCGCTGGCCATCACGCTGACGGGAACGCCCTTGTAGGTGCCTGTGTAGCCCTGCACGCCGCGGACGTTGTTGACGAGCTCTGGTTCATCTAAAAATGTTTCGGCGATGAACTTCGCGCGCAGCGGGTCGCCGGGCATCAGAACGGTCCTGGCGAAGTCGCCCTTTTTCGCGCTGTTATGCGGAGTCGGCATATTGAGCCCTCCCCTTTCTTAAAGTTCGCCCTTGGCCTCGAGCTCCTTGACGGCCTTGACGATGCGGGACGTGCCGAGGCGGTCGGCGCCGAGCTTGAGGAAATCTTCGGCGTCCTGCAGGCTCGCAATGCCGCCGGCGGCCTTGATCTTCTTGCCGTTGGTCATGTGGGCGGCCATGAGGGCGACATCCTCGCGGGTCGCGCCGCCGCCGGCAAAGCCCGTGGAGGTCTTGATATAGTCGGCGTGGGAGTTGGAGACGACCTCGCAGAGCTTGATCTTCTCTTCGTCGGTGAGCAGGCAGGTCTCGATGATGACCTTTAAGATGTTGCCGTGGCAGGAGATTTTCACAGAGTTGATCTCCTGAAGGATCTTGTCGTACTGGCCCTCCTTGACCCAGCCGAGGTTGATGACCATGTCAATCTCGGTCGCGCCGTCGGCGACGGCGGACTCGGCCTCCATGCACTTGATGCCGCTGGGCGTGTAGCCGTTGGGGAAGCCGATGACCGTGCAGATGGGCAGCTGGCCGAAGCCATAGTGCTGCTGCTCGGCGACGTAGTGCGCGGCGTGATTCACATAGGTCTGCGGGATGCAGACGCTCGCGCAGCCGTATTTGATGCCGTCGTCACAGATCTGCTTGATGTCCTCCCAGGTGGCGGTCTGCTTGAGGAGGGTATGGTCAACGTGCTTGAGAATTTCCTTAACGTCCATGATATATTTCCTTTCTGTCGTTGAAAGCGTATTTGATCAAAAATCGTTTTATTTTAGCATGTTTCCGTGCTTTTGTCTACCGTTTCGGCAGGTCTCTTACAGTGCGCTGCCGAAATACTCCGTCATCGCGCGGATCAGGAATTCATAGTCCTGCACGCCCGCGGTCTCCCACGAAGAGTGCATCGCGAGCTGGGGCAGGCCGATGTCCACCGTGCTGACCGGCACGAGCGTATCGGAGATCGAGCCGAGCGTCGAGCCGCCGGGAAGATCGGAGCGGTTGGACATGACCTGCGTGGGAACGCCCGCGTTTTCGCACACGGCGCGGAAAACAGCGCAGGAGCGGCCGTCGGTCGCGTAGCGCTGATTGGCGTTGAACTTGATGACGACGCCCTCGTTCATATACGGGCAGTTGTCGGGGTCGGCGTATTCACCGTGGTTGGGGTGCTGGGCGTGCGCGTTGTCCGCCGAGACGAGGAAGCTGCGCGCGAGCATCATCTGGAGCTCCTGCTCGTCCTTTCCGAGGCACAGGGCGATGCGGCGCAGCGTGTCGCGCAGGAACGTCGAGCCCGCACCCTGCTTGGTGGACGAGCCGACCTCTTCATTGTCGAAAATGCAGCAGACGGCGATATTTCCGCTCTCCTTCGCCGCAAGGAAGCCCTCGAGGCAGCCGCAGGCGCACTCGAGATCGTCGAGCTTGGGAGAAAGGATGTACTCCTCGTTCTCGCCAAGCAGCATCCCCTCGCCGCGGCAGTAGAGGAACAGGTCGCTGCCGAGGATGTCGTTTTCTGCAACGTCCGCGGCTTTGGCGACGATGGGCAGGATACCGCCGCTGTCTTTGCCGCCGAGCAGCGGCAGCGTGTCGATATTCGCGAGGTACTTCATGCCGTCGTTCGCCGTGCGGTTCATGTGGATGGCGACATTGGGAATGACGAGCAGGTCGCGGTCAACGCTCACGAGTTTTTCGACGATCTCGCCGTTTGCGCGCACGAAGACGCGGCCCGCGACGGAGAGTGGGCGGTCGAACCACGTGGACATCAGCATGCCGCCGTATTTTTCGGTCGAGAGCTGGACATAATGCGCGCTGCGGCGGTCGGGATGCTCTTTTAAACGGAATGCTGGCGAGTCGGAGTGCGCCGCAGCCATGGCGAAGCCGCCGTCGATCATCTCCGGCACGCGGAAGGCGATGGTGCTCGAGCCGTTGCGGCGGACGAAATACTTCCCGCCGGGGGCTACCTCCCAGCGTTCGCGCTCGGAAAGCTCGGTATAGCCGTTTGCGAGGAGCTTTTGGCGGATGTTCTCGGTCACATGGTAGCAGGTGGGGCTATTTTTGATAAAATGCAGCAGTTCTCTTGCCGGTGCATGTTGCATGGTGATGTCCTCCACAGTTTATTTTTGTTTGGCGGTATTATAGCACACGTCATGCTTCTCGGCAAGCGGACACTCCCTCTGTGCCGCACAAAACAGGGGCAGCATTTGTGCATTTGTCCATATTTGGTGGAATTATAGTTGATTCTTTTATCGAAATCCTTTATAATACAGTTGATTTCCGTCCCCCCTCCCGCATCGAGCGGGCTTTTGTTTGTGCTCTTAAGCTGGAAGGAGACTATTTCTATGAACGAATCCTCTTCTCCCGCGCCAGCTCCGGTCTCACCGCTGTGGACGCGGGATTTCACTATCATCACATTGGGCAGCGTGATCTCGATGCTGGGCAATTCGATGTCCGGCTTCGCGCTGAGCCTGCTCGTACTGGATTACACGGGCTCGAACCTGCTCTATGCCATCTATATTGCGACATTTACGCTGCCGCAGATCGTCATGCCGATCTTCTCGGGCGCGATCCTCGACCGCTTTTCGCGCAAGAAGACGATCTACACGCTGGACTTTCTTTCCTCCGGGGTCTACCTTGTCGCTGCGCTGATCCTGAGCCGCGGCTGGTTCAGCTTTCCGATGCTCGCGCTCTTCTGCTTTATCATCGGCTCGATCAACAGCATCTACTATGTCGCCTACGACAGCTTCTATCCTCTGCTGATCTCTGAGGGGAACTACTCCAAGGCCTACTCCATCGCGAGCGTGCTGGAGACGCTCTCGGCGCTCATCATCCCGATCGCAACGTACTTTTATAATCTCTTCGGCATTGCGCCGCTGCTCGGCATCAACGCGCTGTGCTTCTTCATCGCCGCGACGGCGGAGACGCAGATCCGCGCCGAGGAACACTACATCGAAAAGCAGCGTGCCGCGCTCGCGCTCGAAGAGCAGCATTCCTCGGGCCGCCAGCTCCTGCGCGACATCAAAGAGGGCTTTCGCTATCTGATGAGTGAAAAGGGGCTTCTGCGCGTGGCCATCTATTTCACATTCAGCATGCTGGCCTCGGGCGCGTCGCAGGTCATCACGCTGCCGTACTTCAAGTCGACATTCGATAACGGCGAATACATCTATATGCTCGTCTGGGGCATGGCGATCTTCGGCCGCGCCATCGGCGGCGGCATTCATTATAAAATCAAGCTGCCTGTGCAACATAAGTATTCCATTGCCCTGATGGTTTATGTCGTCATCTCGCTGTGCGAGGGCTTCTATCTCTACTGCCCGCTGCCGGTGATGATGGCCTCGTGCTTTTTAACGGGTATCCTCGGCGTGACGAGCTACACCATCCGCATCTCCGCCACGCAGAGCTACGTGCCCGACGAGAAAAAGGGCCGCTTCAACGGCGCGTTCAACATGCTCAACACCGTCGGCAGCTTCACGGGCAATCTGCTCGCGGGCGCGCTGGTGGCGTTTCTCCCCGTGCGCGGCGTGCTGACGGGTTTCATGCTCGTCACGGCGGCCGCGGCGGTCGTCGTCATCGGCGGCGGACGCAGGGACGTGTCCGCGATCTATAACCGGCAAGAATAAGAAATGTAACAATAAAAATTTGATGGAGGAAACAACATGAAATTTTCCGAAATGACCTACACCCGCCCCGATCCCGCGGCGAGCAAGCAGCGCCTTTCCGCGCTGACGGCGGAACTCAAGGCCGCCAAGAGCTATGAGGAAGCGCGCAAGGTGTTCCTTTTGCAGCAGGAGCTGATGAGCCACATCTCCACCGCCGCGACGCTCGCGAGCATCCGCCACTCGATCGACACGCGAGACAAATTCTACGACGGCGAGGAAAAATTCTGGAACAACTTCAACCCCGAGCTGGAGGAATACAATCAGGCGTGGACGGCAGCGATGCTCGAAAGCCCGTTCCGCGCGGACTTTGAGAAGGAATACGGCGATCTGATGTTCGTCAACGCCGAGATCGCGCTCAAGACCTTCTCCCCCGCCATCATTCCTGAATTGCAGCAGGAAAACGACCTGACGCAGGAGTATGAAAAGCTGCTCGCCTCGGCGCAGATCCCGTTCGAGGGCAAGGTCTACACCCTCTCGCAGCTCTCCCCGTTCAAGACCTGCGCTGACGACGAAAAGCGCCTTGCCGCGTGGAAGGCCGAGGGCCAGTGGTACAAGGACAACCAGGCGAAATTCGATGAGCTCTACGACAAGCTCGTGCATCTGCGCGACGCGATGGGCAAAAAGCTCGGCTACGAGGGCTATACCACGCTCGGCTACTACCGCATGGGCCGCAACTGCTATACGAAAGACGACGTGGAGAAGTTCCGCGAGGCGGTCGTCAAGTATCTCGTCCCCGTGGCGGACAAGGTGTACTGCGAGCAGGCCAGGCGCCTGGGCAAGCAGTATCCGATGAGCTTTGCCGACAACGCGCTCGAATTCCGTTCCGGCAATCCCCGCCCCGCGGGCACGCCGGACGACATTCTCGCCCAGGGCATGAAGTTCTACAGCGAGCTCTCGCCCGAGACGAAGGAGTTCTTCGAAACGATGCTGCGCGACGAGCTGCTCGACGTGCTCTCGACCGAGGGTAAGCAGGCGGGCGGCTACTGCACGAGCATCATGGACTATCAGGTGCCGTTCATCTTCGCCAACTTCAACGGCACGCAGCACGACGTCGAGGTCGTGACGCACGAGGCCGGTCACGCCTTCGAGGCCTGGACGAACCGCAAGCGCATCCCCATCGACTACATCTGGCCGAGCATGGAGGCCTGCGAGGTCCACTCGATGTCTATGGAATTCTTCGCCGAGCCGTGGGCAGACGGCTTTTTTGGCCCCGACGCGAAAAAGTTCCTCTACAGCCACCTCTCCGGCGCGCTGACGTTCATCCCCTACGGCACGATGGTCGACCACTTCCAGCACATCGTGTATGAAAAGCCCGAAATGACGCCCGCCGAGCGCCACGCCGTTTGGAAGGAGCTGCTCGGCGTCTACATGCCGTGGATGAAGCTTGACGGCGAGATCCCGTTCTACTCCGAGGGCATGGGCTGGCAGCGCCAGCACCACATCTATTCGAGCCCCTTCTATTATATTGACTACTGCCTTGCCCAGACCGTGGCGCTCGAATTCTGGGCGATGATCCGCAAGGACGTGGGGAACGCCTGGCAGCACTACATGGCCTACACCGTGCAGGGCGGCAGCCGGACGTTCACCGATCTTCTCAAAAACGCCGGCCTCGAGAGCCCGTTTGACGAAGCGTGTCTTCGCGGCGTGTGCGCCGAGGCGGAGAAGGCCCTCGCGGACTTTGACCTCACGGGCATCGAATAATGGGCGAACAGCGCAAAAAACACAACCGCCGCGAGCACCTGAACGACTTTCATCTGAACGTCGCGGGCGAATACGTTTACGACGGGGCACTCTACGCCTGCCAAAACGATGATGCAAAGCAGCGCAGATCTAAGCGCGCCGTGTGGGGAATGGCAGCCATTCTGACCGTTGCGGTCGCCGCGGGCGGGTGCATTCCTGCGCCGGGGATGCAGAACTGTTTTTACGTTCTGCTCCCCTACCTCGGCGAGTTTCTGGGCGCGGCGAGCGTCATCTGGGCGCTTGCAAAGCTCGGAACGGACTGGAGCACGGTGCGCGAGTACAACTACAAAAAAAGCGTGGCCGTTCTGCCCGTGCGAACGGCGGTCACAGCGGTCTTTTCGGGCCTTGGCATCGTGTGCGAATTGATCTTCTTTTTCGTCAATGACCACGCAGGACAGACGTTTTTCGCGCTGCTCTATGTTCTGCTGAAGCTGACAGCCCTACTGAGTGTCCTTGTTCTGCGCGCCGAAATTATGCAGGCAGAATGGGACAAATTGCCTAAAAAAAATAACTTCTAAGATTTTACTCTGTACAATGTGCATCCTTTCATGCTATAATCAAAAAAATTCTACGCGCTGTTTTTCGGCGCACAGATGTCCATAGGAGGCGCACTCCCCCTTTCCGCGCGTGTATACGCGCGGGTGCCTTACTTTGTGCTGCACGGGGCGACCCGTTTTGGCAAAAATTTATAAAGGAGTAGATTCAATGAAAAGAACACTTGCACTGATCCTTTCTCTGGTCATGTGTCTTGGTCTTCTGGCCGGCTGCGGCGACAAGAAGACGGACGACGGCCAGACCGACGGCAAGACGCTTGTTGTCGGCACGCAGAACTTCGACGGTAAGTTCTCCCCCTTCTTCTATACCAATGACTATGAAAACCAGGTCATGCGTATGGTCTTCGACGATCTGTTTCTCGTCGACCGCGAGGGCTCTGTCGTCCTCAAGGGCATCGAGGGCGACGTCCGTCCCTACAACGGCACCGACTATACTTACAAGGGCATTGCCGACTGCGACATCGTTGAAAACAGCGACGGCACGGTCGACTACAACATCACCCTGAAAGAGGGCGTCAAGTTCTCCGACGGTGAGGAAATGACCATCGACGATGTCATCTTCTCTTACTATGTCCTGCTTGACCCCGCTTATGACGGCGTTTCCACGCTGTACTCCCTGCCCATCAAGGGTCTGGAAGCCTATCGCAGCGGTATGGACACTGTGCAGAACCTGATCCTCGCCGCCGGTCCTGACGCCTACGCCGCCAACGACTTCTACACCGAAGAGCAGTACAACGCTTACTGGACCGCCTTCAACGCCGCCGGCGTGAAGTTCGCCCAGGAGATCCTTGACTACGTGGTCGCCTCCGGTTCCGCCACCGCTGATGACTCCGTCGCCGCGCAGGCTGGCAACTGGGGCTTCGATCTCGCCGATGACGCGACCGTCGAAGACTTCTGGGCTGCCATCGTTGCTAAGTACGGCTACGACATCTCCGATGACGGCATCAACGCCGAGACCGCCGGCACCAGCATCTCCTCCTTCCTCGAGGCTGAGCTGGGCGACGCCTACACCGACTATACCGTCGCCGTCCAGACCGGCGAGTCCGCTCCCAACGTTGCCGGTATCGTCAAGACCGGTGACTACTCCATGACCGTCACCCTCACCGAGGTCAACGCCACCGCCATCTATCAGCTCCCCGTCACCGTGTGCCCCATGCACTACTATGGCGAGACTGACAAGTATGACTACGACAACAACATGTTCGGCTTTGTCAAGGGCGATCTGTCCCACGTCAAGTCCGTGACCTCCACCCCCATCGGCTCCGGCCCGTACACCTTCGAGAGCTGGTCCAACGGCGCTGTCACCCTGCAGAAGAACCCGACCTACTGGAAGGGCGAGTCCAAGATCGACACTGTCATCTGGCGCGAGATGACGGACGAAGATAAGATCCCCGGCGTTGTCTCCGGCACGATCGACGTAACTGACCCCTCCTACTCCAAGGAAGCTGCCGAGCAGATCAAGGAAGCCAACTCTAACGGCGAGATCTCCGGCGATACCATCCAGACCGACCTCGTCGCCAACCTCGGCTACGGCTATGTCGGCTTCAACGCCAACCGCGTGAAGGTCGGCGACGGCAACGGCGGTGATGAGGCCTCCAAGGATCTGCGTAAGGCCATCGCCACGGTTATCGCCGTTTACCGCGATGTCGCTGTCGACTCCTACTACGGTGAGTTCGCCAACGTCATCAACTACCCCATCTCCGACACCTCCTGGGCCGCTCCGCGCGTTACCGATGAGGGCTACAAGGTCGCCTTCTCCGTTGACGTCAACGGCAACGACATCTACACCGAAGGCATGAGCGCCGACGACAAGTACGCCGCCGCCAAGCAGGCCGCTCTCGGCTACTTCGAGGCTGCCGGCTACACCGTCGCTGACGGCAAGATCACCGCTGCTCCCGCCGGCGGCCGCATGGACGCTGAAGTCATGGTCGGCGGCAGCGGCAAGGGCGACCACCCCTCCTTCATGGCTCTGACCCTCGCGTCCGACGCTCTCAAGGAGATCGGCTTCAACCTGATCGTCTCCGATATGTCCAACTTCGCCGAGATGACCAACGCGATCAACGCCGGTACTGCCGACATGTTCGCCATGGCATGGCAGGCCACGCCCGACCCGGATATGTTCCAGATCTATCACAGCCAGGGCGGCTCCAACGAGAAGTCCTACTGGATCAAGGATGCCGACCTCGATGAGCTCATCATGATGGCTCGTCAGTCCACCGACCAGACCTACCGCAAGACCCTGTATAAGCAGTGCCTTGACATCGTGGCCGACTGGGCGGTCGAGATCCCCATCTATCAGCGCCAGAACTGCGTGATCTTCTCCGCCAAGCGTGTCAACCTCGACACCGTGACGCCTGATATCACGACCTACTGGACCTGGTACAACGACATTGAGCTGCTCGACCTGCAGTAAGCTCCGTCGCTGCACAAAAACATTACTTAGGCGCATGGCTACCCTGCGGCTTTTGCCGCGGGGTAGCCTGCCCCAGGCACATCTGCTTATGATCCAAATGCCCCGGTGCATCGGAGCATTTGGCTGATATGCAGAGAGAGACATATCAAACCCGAAACGGCGACAAGACCCCGGGCGCGGGGCGGCCGTTATCAAAAAACGGAGGGATTCTATGCGCAAATATCTGGTAAAACGCCTGCTGCTGTCGGTGGTGATCCTCTTTTTTGTGACATTCATCATCTACCTGCTTATGCGCTGCATGCCCAGCTCCTACGTGGAGAACATGGCGCGGCAGCTCTCGCAGGCTCCCGGCTCCAAGCCCTATGAGGAGTGGCTGGCACAGCTCAACGCACAATACGGCCTGGACCTGGGCCTCATCCCCGGCTTTTTCGTCCAGCTCAAGAACCTGTGCACCGGCAACTTCGGCGACAGCTGGAAGTATACCGTGCCCGTCATCCAGAAGTTCAACGAGGTCATCTGGGTCTCGTTCATCATGGGCGCTATCTCGCTCGTGTTCGAGCTTCTCATCGCGGTGCCGCTCGGCATCGTGGCCGCCACCAAGCAGTACAGCGTGACTGACTACACCGTCACGACGGTCGCACTGCTGGGTATGTCGCTGCCGACGTTCTTCTTCGCGACGCTCTTAAAGCTCATCTTCTGCATCAAGCTCGGCTGGTTCGACCTTGTCGGCCTCACGGGACGTGACTTCAACTCCCTCAGCCAGTTTGGTCAGATCCTCGATATGGCAAAGCATCTGGTGCTGCCCATCGTGACGCTGGTCTTCATTTCCATCGGCCCGTGGATGCGCTATGTGCGCACGAACATGCTCGAGGTGCTCAACGCCGACTACATCCGCACCGCCCGCGCCAAGGGTCTTTCCGAGCATAAGGTCATCTATCACCACGCCTTCCGCAACACGCTCATCCCGCTCGTGACGTTCATCGGCGGCTCGCTGCCCGGCCTTTTTGCCGGCGCGCTCATCACAGAGACGCTGTTCGCCATCCCCGGCATCGGCTTCATCTCGTACAATGCGATGGTCGCGGGCGATATCCCCTTCTCCATGTTCTACATGACGTTCCTGGCGATCCTGACCCTGCTGGGCAACCTGATCTCCGACATCCTGTACGCGGTGGTCGACCCCCGCGTGCGCATCGCGTAAGAAAGGAGGCGCTAATCCATGTCTGAAGAAAAGAAGATCAACGATCAGCAGGAGAGCGGCTCCCCCGAGCAGCTTTCCCTCAACGACGACCGCCGCGTCAAGGTCCTTTCCCCGGGCACGCTGGTCGCCAAGCGCTTTTTCCGCAACCGCCTCGCGGTCGTAGGTCTGACGATCCTCGCCGTGATGTTCATTTTTTCCTTCATCGGCGGCCTCATCAGCCCCTACGGGCAGGACGAGGTCTTCTACCGCGACGATATCCAGCTCAAGGAATACGCCGCCATGAGCGAGAACACCGAGTACCGCTATCTCGTGGCCGACGGCCAGGAGTTCGGCACGATCCTCCAGGCGCAGCTCACGCTGCACATGGGCAAGGACGACAGCTTCTCCTACAAGGGCGTCACCTACGACGTGACCGAGGAGGGCGACTCACTCTACTCCGTCTCGAGCGGCGGCAGACTCCTTGCCATCGCCTATAAGGACATCATCAGCTCGAGCGACCCCAGCCAGAAGTTCGGCTTCAACTTCAGCTTCAACGCCCTCAAGGCGCACGCCAACGGCGAAGCGGAGTTTACGGCCAACGGCAAGACCTATACGCTTGATGAAGACAGCGTCATGCTGAATGGCGAGGAGATCGCCTACATCAGCCGCTTTGTCATCCAGTCCAAGGTCAGCGGCACGGTCATCACCAAGGACTTCAAAGAGCGCGTGCAGCAGGCCGTCGAAAACGGTGAGACCAAGTACACCTATGTGAACGACGCCGGTCAGGAGCGCGAGATCAAGCTTGAATACAATCCCGCCAAGTACCAGTGGTCGATCAAGGAGGGCACGTCCACCCGCGTGTTCGACGCCTATTCCTTCCCCGACTCCGCGCACTGGCTCGGTACGGATAAAAACGGTATGGATATGCTCACCCGCCTGATGTACGGCGGCCGCGTGTCGCTGATGATCGGCTTCATCGTCGTCATCATCTCCGCGGCGCTCGGCGTGGTGCTCGGCGGCGTCTCCGGCTACTTCGGCGGCTGGGTCGATAACCTCATCATGCGTATCGTCGATATCTTCTACTGCATCCCCTCCACCCCGCTCATCATCATTCTGGGCGCAGCGATGGACGGCATGCGCGTCGACCCGCAGATCCGAATGCTCTACTTAATGTTGATCTTGGGCTTCCTCGGCTGGCCGGGTATCGCCCGTCTCGTCCGCGGCCAGATCCTCTCTCTGCGCGAGCAGGAGTTCATGACCGCGACGGAGGCCTGCGGCATCAGCGTTTCGCGCCGCATCTTCCGCCACCTGATCCCCAACGTCATCCCGCAGCTCATCGTCAACTGCACGATGAGCCTCGGCTCCACCATCATCACCGAGGCAACGCTCAGCTTCCTCGGCCTCGGCGTCAAGTTCCCGTTCGCCTCCTGGGGCAACATCATGAACGACGTTTCCAACTCTTACGTCCTCACGAGCTACTGGTTCATCTGGATCCCCGCTGGCATCTGCCTGATGCTGACGGTCCTCGGCTTCAACTTCGTCGGCGACGGTCTGCGCGACGCGTTCGACCCGAAGATGAAGCGCTGAGAAAGGAGGGAATTTGAATGGCTAAGAAGCATAATGACGGCTATCTTTCCGCAAAGGAATCCCGCCGCATTTCCAAAGAAAACCGCAAGATCACAAATGCGCTCGAAAAGAAGCGCAAGCGCAAGAACGTTCCCGAATCCGAGTATCTGACCGAGATGCACGACCCCAACAACGCGGTCGAATTCGACAGCCTGCACACCTACTTTTTCACCGACACGGGCGTTGTCAAGTCGGTCGACGGCGTCACGTTCTCCGTGCCCATCGGCAAGACTGTCGGCGTCGTCGGCGAGTCCGGCTGCGGCAAATCGGTCACGAGTTTGTCGCTCATGCAGCTTTTGCAGCGCCCGCAGGGTCAGGTCGTGGAGGGCGAAATTCGCCTGAACCTCGGCAGCAAGGCCTACGACGTCACGAAGGCACCTGACAGCGTCATGCAGCACTTACGCGGCAACTATATCTCCATGATCTTCCAGGAGCCGATGACCGCGCTGAACCCCGTGTTCCGCATCGGCGACCAGGTCGACGAGGTGCTGGCCCTGCACAACGAAAAGGGCCACGACGAAGCGCAGATCAAGGCGCGCACCATTGAGCTCCTTGAAATGGTCGGCATCGCCAACAGCGAGGGCGTTTACAAGATGTTCCCGCACGAGCTCTCCGGCGGTATGCGCCAGCGCGTCATGATCGCCATGGCGCTTGCGTGCAGCCCGAAGCTCATCATCGCCGACGAGCCCACCACGGCGCTCGACGTGACGATCCAGGCGCAGATCCTCGACCTTCTGCGCAATCTGAAGGATCAGATCAATTCCTCGATCATGTTCATCACGCACGACCTCGGCGTCATCGCCGAAATGGCCGACTACGTGGTCGTCATGTACGCCGGCCGCATCGTCGAGCAGGGCACGGCGGAGGAGATCTTCGCCCATCCCGCGCACCCCTACACCATCGGCCTCATGGCCTCCAAGCCGGTCGTGGGCCGTCAGGTCGAAAAGCTCTACTCCATCCCCGGCAAGGTGCCGAACCCCATCAACATGCCGAACTACTGCTATTTCAAGGATCGCTGCGAAATGTGCGTGAACGGCTGCGAGGGCGACTACCCGTGCGAGGTGAGCATCTCGCCGACGCACAAGGTGAGCTGCTACCGCTATTACGACGGCAAGCGCCCCGACCTTGAGGAGATCGTGGAGGAAGAGCTGGCCGAGGGCAAGGAAAACGGAAAGGAGGGTGAATAAGATGCCGTTTTGGAAAGCCGGTAAGAACGACGATCAGGTCCTCGATGAACTGAAGGAAACGCAGAAGCAGAATGCCGATGAATTTGTCAAGAAGCAGGAGCACGCCGATGAGGCGCAGAAGTCCTCACTCATCATCGACAACAATTTCACCCCCGTGGAATATGACCCGCAGTACATTCTGCAGGTCAATCACCTCAAGAAATACTTCCCGATCAAGGGCGGTATGGTGTCGAAGACGGTCGGCTATGTCAAGGCCGTCGACGGCGTCACGTTCAACTTAAAGCGCGGCACGACGATGGGCCTTGTCGGTGAGTCCGGCTGCGGCAAGACGACCACGGGCCGCACGATCCTGCGCCTGTATGACTCCAAGTCCGGCGGTCAGGTGCTCTTCAACGGACAGGAGGTCTATGACCTCTCCCACAAGGAGCTGCGCGCCCTGCGCACGAAGATGCAGATCATCTTCCAGGACCCGTTCTCCTCGCTCTCCCCGCGTATGCCGGTCGGCGAGATCATCGGCGAGGCCGTGCGCGAGCACAACCTCGTCCCGAAGGCGGAATTCGACGATTATATCGACCAGGTCATGGACAACTGCGGCTTACAGCCCTTCCACAAGGACCGCTACCCGCACGAGTTCTCCGGCGGCCAGCGCCAGCGTATCTGCATCGCGCGTGCGCTCGCGCTCAACCCCGAGTTCATTGTCTGCGACGAACCGGTCTCCGCACTCGACGTGTCCATCCAGGCGCAGATCATCAACCTGCTGAACGAATTGCAGGATAAATACAAGCTGACGTACCTCTTCATCAGCCACGACCTCTCCGTTGTCGAGCACATCTCCGACACCGTCGGCGTCATGTACCTCGGCAACCTTGTGGAGTACGGCGCGAAGGAAGATATCTTCCGCAACCCGCTCCACCCCTACACGAAGGCGCTCTTCTCTGCCATCCCCATCCCCGACCCGAAGGTGAAGATGAACCGCATCGTGCTCGAGGGCTCCATCCCCTCCCCTGCCAATCCGCCCAAGGGCTGCAAATTCCACACCCGCTGCGCCAACTGCATGGCCTGCTGCAAGGAGGAAACACCCGTCCAGCGCGAGATCGAGCCGGGCCACTTCGTGTGCTGCCACCTGTACGATAAGTGATGAAGAAGGACGACTTCTACGAGGAGGACGACGGCCGCACGATCGCCGACATGAGCGGCATCGAACGCCAGCCGACCTTTCTCCCACACTTTCACCGCAAGCGCAGCGACTTTTCCGCGCCCGACGCGCCCCGTGCGAACGACCGCCCGTGGGAAAGCGCTGCCGGTGAGCTGACGCGCGAGGAGCGCAATGCCGCCATCCGCGGCGCGCTCAAGGCGGGACTGCTGATCGCAGGTGTGTATATCCTCGCCGCTGCGGCGCTAATCGTCGCGATACAGCTGCTCTGGTCTTAAATATGGAAAAAGGAAGACTCTTTCGAGTCTTCCTTTTTTATTTTTCTGCACGGCCAACGACAAATAGCTCTCTTTTCTTCGGATTTCAGCTTGTTTTCATCTTTATTCTATGATATACTGGGTAAATTGTATGTCGTAAAAAAGAGAGGAGATTCTTCATGGATCATAAAAGAGGTTCCTTTTCCGGCAAGATTGGCTTTGTCCTTTCGGCTGCGGGCGCGTCCGTCGGCCTCGGAAACATCTGGCGCTTTCCTTATCTGGCCGCCAAATACGGCGGCGCTATTTTCCTGCTGGTATACATCATTCTGGCGATGACCTTCGGCTACACGATGATCATTGCGGAGACTTCGATCGGCCGCATGACCGGCAAGAGCCCTGTCGGCGCTTACAAGTCCTTCAGCGATAAGCCTGCGCTGCGCGTGGGCGGCTGGATCAACGCCATCATTCCGATTCTGATCGTCCCCTACTACTCTGTCATCGGCGGCTGGGTCATCAAATATCTGGCGGAATACCTGATGGGCAAGGCGCACCTCGTCGCGGAGGACGGCTATTTCTCGTCCTTCATCTCCAACGGCGTGTCCTCGGAGCTTTGCTTCCTCGTCTTCACGGCCATGACGCTGGCGATCATCTTTGCGGGCGTGGAAAACGGCATCGAGCGCGTCTCCAAGATCATGATGCCCATTCTCGTGGTGCTGTCGCTGATCATCGCCGTGTATTCCGTGACCCGCCCCGGTGCGCTGGAGGGCGTCAAGTACTTCCTTGTGCCCAATCTTGACAACTTCTCCTGGATGACGGTCGTCTCCGCCATGGGGCAGATGTTTTATTCCCTGTCCATCGCCATGGGCATTCTCATCACGTTCGGTTCCTACATGAAAAAGGACGTCCCGATCGAAAGCTCCACCCGCAATGTCGAGGTCTTCGACACGGCCATCGCCATCATGGCGGGCCTGATGATCATCCCCGCGGTGTTCGCCTTCTCCGGCGGTGATCCCAGCGCGCTGAAGGCCGGCCCCTCGCTGATGTTCATCACCATCCCGAAGGTCTTCGATTCCATGGGCTTTGGCACGGTGATCGGCATCACGTTCTTCCTGTTAGTGCTGTTCGCCGCGCTGACGAGCTCCATCGCGCTGACGGAAAGTGCCGTCTCTACCTTGCAGGATGAGCTGCACTGGAGCCGTAAGAAGGCCACGAGCATCATGGGCGTCTCTATGGTTCTCCTCGGAAGCCTCTCCAGCCTGGGCTATGGCCCGCTGGCAAATGTCACCGTGATCGGCATGCAGTTTTTGGACTTCTTCGATTTCCTGACCAACTCCGTGATGATGCCTATCGCGGCCATCGCAAGCTGCATCCTCGTCTCCCGCGTCATCGGCGTCGACCGCATCGCGGACGAGGTCACGCTGAACGGCGCGCCCTTCCGCAGAAGAAAGGTCTTCAACGCCATGATCCGCTTCCTGTGCCCGTTCTTCGCGGCGATCATTTTGATCAGCTCGATCGCCAGCGCGTTCGGCTGGATCTCGATGTAAATAGTCGCGTTCGCTGAGCGCGGTGCGAGTCAAAGGGGGCTATTCTCTTTCAGAAAAGAGAATAGCCCCCTTTCAATCCCCCAAGAGAAAGGTTTTAGATTGGCAGTCTCAATCTCGAATGACCTTTTTCCCTCCGGAATGGAAATGCCTGCGCGCGGTGATGCCGCGTTGAGCGCTGCTATACGATTTGCCTCTGCTCCTACTATCCGCTGTTGCGCAGCCGTTGGCGGCTCTGCTGCCTTACGGATGCGGCACACCCCTTGCGGGTGCCGCTCTGCCCATCTTGTAGAGGTACAGACTAATCTCCTGCTGGCAACAATGCATACCGTTTCGATAATGCGTACTGCGGCGAGCGAAGCTATGCCGCTTCGGCAGGCAATACCAGGATTGATAGAATCCGAAGTAGAACGCAGTTATGTAAGGGTAATGAATCGCAGGCAAAGCGACAGCGAAGATAGAAGTAAGTCAAATCGTTTAGATATAAAACAAGGCAGGCACCTGATTCGGCAAGCATTGCAGTTCTTCGAGCTGCTCGCTTGCAATGGCGGGGTCAAGGGGCAAGGCCCCTTGCGTTCTCTTGGGGGTCCAAGGGGGATATTCTCTCACGTGAGAGAATATCCCCCTTTGGTGTCGCGGCGCACACGCCGCTCTCCCTCCCGCGCTTACGCGGGAAAAGGTGCAGCCCTTTCGGGCTATCCTTCCCTCCGCGCGGCGCGCAGAAAGCACCTGCGCCCCTGCGGGCGCAAAAAAAGAGCACCCTTACGGGTGCTCTTTTTCAAATCGCTGAGAATTAGCCGAACAGGGACATCAGGACGCCTGCGGCGATAGCGGAACCGATAACACCTGCAACGTTCGGGCCCATGGCGTGCATGAGCAGGAAGTTGGAGGGGTTCTCCTTCTGGCCGACGACCTGAGAAACACGGGCGGCCATAGGAACGGCGGAAACGCCGGCGGAACCGATCAGCGGGTTGATCTTTTCCTTCAGGAACAGGTTCATGAGCTTGGCCAGCAGCACGCCGCCCGCGGTACCGAAACCGAACGCGACGATACCCATAGCCATGATCTCAAGGGTCTGAACGGAAAGGAAGGTGGTGGCGGTGGCGGTAGCACCGACGGTGAAGCCGAGGAAGATGGTGACGATGTTCATCAGCTCGTTACCGGCGGTCTTCTGCAGACGCTCCACAACGCCGGACTCCTTGAACAGGTTACCGAGCATCAGGCACGCGATCAGAGGCGCGGCAGAAGGAACGAGCAGCGCCACGAACACGGTGATCATGATGGGGAAGATGATCTTCTCGCGCTTGCTGACCTGACGCAGCGGGCGCATGACAATGCGGCGCTCTTCCTTGGTGGTCAGAGCCTTCATGATGGGGGGCTGAATGACCGGGACGAGGGCCATGTAGGAATAAGCGGCAACGGCGATAGGGCCGAGCAGCTCGGGAGCCAGACGGGAGGTGACGAAGATCGCGGTCGGGCCGTCAGCGCCGCCGATGATACCGATGGAGGCGGACTGCTGGTAAGTGAAGCCCATGAACTGGGTACCGACATAAGTCATGAAGATACCGAGCTGAGCGGCAGCGCCGAGCAGCAGGGACTTGGGGTTCGCGATCAGGGGACCGAAGTCGGTCATCGTGCCGACGCCCATGAAGATCAGGCAGGGGTAGATGCCGAGCTTAACGCCGAGGTACAGAACGTCGAGCAGGCCGAGGCTAACGGTGCTGCCGACCGCCCACGGGGCAAGCACCGCATCGGCTACGCCGGCTTCCGACATCTCTGTCAGGAATTCCTGCGTGATGGGCGCTCCTCCGAAGAGGTCCCAATGGACATGTCCTCCGGCGAACAGGATCTCGTGGAACATGTCCGCACCGGGAAGGTTGGTGCACAGCATACCGAACGCGATGGGCAGGAGCAGCAGCGGCTCAAAGCCCTTCACGATGGCCAGATACAGCAGGACAAAGGAAACGGCGATCATGATGAGGCATTTCCAGTTGCCTTCCTGACCGAACATATAGAAGCCGGTCTGCTGCATGAAATTGTTAATAGCAGCCATTTATGTTTCTTTTCCTTTCACAGTTAATTCAGGGGAATGCTGTTATTTAGCCGATGACGCACAGAACGTCGCCGGGGTTGACAGCAGCGCCCTTGGCAACTGCGACGGAAGAGACGGTGCCAGCGCAGGGAGCGAAGATCTCGTTCTCCATCTTCATGGCCTCGAGGATGAACAGCAGATCGCCTTCCTTCACGGCCTGACCGGCGGCGACCTTCACATCGAGGATGGTGCCGGGCATCGGGCTGGTGACAGTGCCGGCGCCGGCGGGAGCGGCGGCCTTGGGAGCGGCAGCGGGAGCAGCGGCAGGCGCGGGAGCAGCAGCGGGAGCGGGAGCGGCAGCGCGGGCAACGGGAGCCGCGGCAGCGCGGGAGACGGGAGCGGAAGCCATGCGGCCGCCGGCAGCGGACTCGACGGTGACTTCGTAGGTGGTGCCGTTAACGGTGACATTGTACTGCTTGATCATGTTTGTTCTCTCCTAAAAATTAAATTAGATTTTTTTGATGTTCACGATGTTCATGCTGCGGGACGAGATACCGACCTCTTCCGAGAGAGCGGCAGTGATCGCGGCCACGATCTCAGGCTGCATGCCCTGCGGCTTGGGAGCCGGCGCGGGGGCGGCAGCAGGAGCGGCGGCAGCGGCGGCCGGTGCTTTCTCTTTGCCCTTGAGGATCGCACCCATTGCCATGGTGAGGAAAATGATGCAGATCAGGCCAAAGAACACCGTGCCAATACCCATCAGGGTAACGAACAGGCTGCTGTATTCCATTTCTTCCTTTTACCTTTCAATTCGGATTATAGCAAAGCGATTGCTCAAATTGCAAGCGCGTATGCACTTTTTGCGCGTTTTTAACGGCTTTCCCGCCTGCCTTGTACGGCAGGCGGGAAAAGAGACTTTCCTTACTGCACGGAGAGCACGTCGGCAAACGCCTGGATAGCGGTCGCCGCCTGACCGAAGTCGCGCATCTGCTGGTCGATGCCGAGCTTGATGAAGGGGATCCCAGCGGCGTCGAGCGCCTTCTTGAGGTACGGGAACTCCATCTCCTCGGGATCGCAGAACTGCTGCATGAAGAGCACCAGGCCCTGCGCGCCGGACTCCTTGACCATGTTGGCCACGAACTCGCCGCGGCGGTTCTGGTTGGACTGCGGATCGTAGAGCAGGACGTCGTAGTCGATGTTGGTGAACTGATCGACGAGCGCCATCATCGGGTCGCCCTCTTCGCTCGCGTCGGTGCGGAAGGCACGGGACTCGTGGGCGACATCGTCCGCCGCGATGGCAACGTTGTTGTCCTTGAAGATCTTGAGCAGCGTCGGGTTGTCGCAGATGATGCCGGAGGTGACGACCTTCACGCCGTTCCACTTGGCCTCGGGCAGCGCCTTGAGCTCGGCGTTGAGGGCCTCGAGCTTCTCGGTGTACTCGGCCTTATCCATGAACCAGGCAGCCTTTAGGACGGCCGAGCGCATGATCGGGTCGATAACGTCGCAGTGGTCGCTTGCGAGCTTAACGAACTCACGGCGGGCAGCGCGGGACTTGTTGTAGACCTTGATGGCCGCAGCGATGTCCTCGCTCTTGATCTCGTGACCGGCGATCTTTTCAAGACCGGCCTTGACGTTGTTGTACTGATCCAGGCAGAACTGCTTGCCCCAGTCGGCAAAGCGGTTCTGAGGATGGGCGAGGAAGATGCACGGCAGCTTCTCACTCATGGCGACGCGGATGTTCTGGCTCATGGGGCGCAGCGTGTCGCAGATGGTCGGGGTAATGACACCGTCCAGCAGATCCATCGTGCCGTCGAGCAGCATCTCGAGGTCGAGCTGGGCGATGGTGCAATAGAAGGTCGCGCAGTATTCCTTGGAGCGCTGCTCGGTCTTGTCGTTGCTGCCCCACATGCCGAACGGCATCATACCGGCGGCGTAAACCAGCTCTTCGGGGGCGTAATAAGGCATCACGCCGATGCACTTTTTGCCTGCGTCCTTATAGGCCTTGAGCTGGCCCTTGGGATTGGCGGCAACAGCGGAAAATTCATTAACGATAGCTTCGATACTCATTTTTGCACGCCTCCTTAGTCTTTCTTGTTGGCTTCCATAGCCTCGACCAGACCCTGCACGCGGGTCGCGTACTGCGCTTCGTTGAAGTTGCGCGGGTCAGCCTGGTCGCCGTCGAAACCGGCGCAGGGCACGCCGAGGTCAGCGGTGAAGCGGCGCTGCATTTCAGCCATGTAACCGGACCAGGGCTTGCAGGAGCGGTTGTAGTGGACGAGCACGCCGTCGACCTTGTTGTCGCGGCAGATGCCTTCACGCCAGGCAACGCCCTGCTCGATGCAGACGGAGTTCGGAGCCTTGTAGTAAGCGCGGGCCATTTCGTCCATGTTGTTGTAAACAAAGCCGAACGCGGGCGCGTACACAACTGCGGTGACGTTGATGCCATTCTCCTTGAGGGGCTTAAAGAGGTTCGGGAGCTTCGGCCAGCAGGGGATGCCCTCGAACATGACGCGGTACTGCTCGGGGAAGGGCAGCGTGGAGGTGCCTTCCTCAATGTTCTTCTGCAGGTCCTTGGACAGGAGCTCGAAGGCGTCGGCAGCAGCTTCCTTGCCGCGGGCAGTGACGACGTCGGCCATGTGGTTAAACAGGTCGAAGCCGCTCATCGGGGCGGGCTTGTACTGCAGGAAGTCGCAGACCTTCAGCCAGTTCTGCGCGGTGCGGTTCGCGTGCTTGCAGGCAAGCTCGAACTTCTTCTCGTCGAACTTCTTGCCGGTGAGCTTTTCGAGCTCATGGATGGCGTTGTCGAACTGAGCGCGGACGTACTTGACAGCGGAATCGCTGACTTCCACGGTGTTGTTGTAGGGGATATCGACCATGATGAGGGGGATGTTGCACATACGGGCGATATTCTCGTACCACTTGGTCATGCAGTTGCAGATGTTGTTGCAGCACAGGACGAAGTCCGGCTGGGGGATGCGCATCTGCTTGTAGGGCTTGATGGCCTCGCGGCGGAAGTTCTTGTAGGCGATCTCCTTCTCGGTGGTCTCGGGCAGAGCCTCGATCTCGTGGATATCGTCCAGAACGGTGTAGGGGACCTGCGTCTTGGGGTCCTTCTTGGGCTTGCCGGTCTCAGGATCGATGACGACCTTGCCGTTTTCGTCCTTGAGGGGCTTGCCGCTGTTGGGGTCGATGATGAACTCGAGCGTTTCGGGGTCGAACTTGCGGCTGGCGCGCTTACCGGCGGCGTAAGCCAGGGAGATACGTGCGTAACCGCAGATATCGTTGTCGAAGCCGAGATCCTCGGCAGCCTGGCACATGATCTCACCGTCGCGCTGGGCGGCGATACCGGCAGCCTGGTTCTCGGGATACATCACGTTGAGGTCAAAGGCCTCAGCAAGCTCACAGGGGAACTTGGAGCTGGACCAACCGACCAGCTTACCCTGCTTCTTCGCTTCACGGGCGTCGGCATAGACGTCATCGACGACCTTGCGCAGAGCAAGCACGCCGGGACTGACTTGTTTAGCCATGATTGATTCCTCCTAATGCGATATAGAAAAATTTGATAACGAATGATAGGGATTATTTGTTCTTCAAAGCCTTCTGGTAGGCAAACAGAGCGGCGCCGAGCGCACCGTTATACTGCGTGAGGGGCGTGGTGTGGATCTCGTGGCCGAGCTGCTCCTGAAGGGCTTTCACGATGCCGTGGTTCTGTGCGACACCGCCGGTCATCACCACGTCGTCGCGCACACCGATGCGGTGGCAGAGGCCGGAAACGCGGCCCGCGACGGACTTGTGGATGCCGTGGATGATGTCGCACTTGTTTGTGCCCATGGCGAGCTGCGAGATGACCTCGCTCTCGGCAAACACCGTGCAGGTCGAGCTGATACCGACCTCCTTGGTCGACTTGTCGCCAAGATCGCCCAGTTCTTCGACCTTCACCTCAAGCACGCGGGCCATGACATCGAGGAAGCGGCCGGTACCGGCTGCGCACTTGTCGTTCATGACGAAATTTTTCATCATGCCGTTCTCGATCTCGATGACCTTCACGTCCTGCCCGCCGATATCGACGACCGTGCGCACGTTTGGGAACAGGAACGCCGCGCCCTTGGCGTGGCAGGAAAGCTCGCTCATCTGCATGTCGGCAAGGCCGTCAAGGCTGTTGCGCCCGTAGCCCGTGGCAAGGACGAAGTCCATCTGCTCGCGCGTCATGCCCGCGTTTTCCAACACCTGAGCGATCGCGCGGGATGGACCCGACGTGCCCGTGCCGACAGCGACGAGGGACTTGGCGACGATCTCGCTGCCGTCTTTTAAGATCACACATTTCGACGCGGTGGAGCCGACGTCGATACCCATGGTATAAATGCTCATTGTACTCTCCGTTTGCCTTCCCGTGCGCTGCGCGGTTCTTGCCTCCGCGCAGCGCCGAGAAAAGCATTGTTGTGATATTTTACTGCGCGTTCAGGGCGTCGTAGTCGCGGATGACGCGCGGCAGCAGCATCTGATGGACCGGGCAGATGCTCTCGGGGTTCTGATAGCAGGCGTTGGCGAAGGCCTGGATGTAGGGACGGATGTCGTTCATGTCGACGATCTCGTCGGTCATGCCTGCCTTGGCGCAGAACTTCGGGCTGGACTTCTTGGCGTAGTCCTGGATCAGCGCGTTCATCTTGTCGATGGTGGGCTGCAGATCCTCGCCGGCCTTCTCTTCCTTCACGAGACGGCGGGCATACATGGCGGCCGCAGCGGTCTCGCCGTGCATGACGTAGATCTCGGTGGTAGCGGTGCCGATGGAGAAGGCGTTGTTGTCGTTGCCCTGCGGGCCGCCGAGGACGTAGTGCGCCGCGGCGGTGCCCTTGCGGAGCGTGATCTCCATCATCGGCAGCTTGCTGGACTGGATGGAGTAGATCAGGCTCTGGCCGAGGCCGAGGAGCTCAGCGCGCTCAGCGTCGTTGCCGACGTCGATACCGGTGGTATCCTGGACCCACAGCATCGGGATGCGGTCACGCGCGCAGAGGGTGACAAACTCGTTCATCTTGATGAGGCCCTGACGGTACAGCTTGCCGCCCACGCCCATCGCCTGGCCGTAAGTCGCCATCTTGTACTCGGGGTAGTTCATCAGCATGCCCTGATAGTTGGCGACAACGCCGACGAGCAGACCGTCGATCTTGGCAAGGCCGGTGATCATCTCGGGGCCGTAGCCGTGCTTGTACTCCATGAACTCGGAGCCGTCGAAAAGACGCGCCAGAACTTCGACCATGTCGTAGGAGCGCTTCTGGTTGAACGGAACGATGCTGTAGAGGTCGTTGGCGTCGAACAGGGGCTCCTTGGGATCGTCGACGCGGAAGAACTCGGGATCGTAAGCGGGCAGCATGTCGATGTACTTGCGGATACCGGCGAGCACGCCCTCTTCATCGGCGTAGACCTCGCGGAAGAAGCCGGTCTCGCCATAGTGGATGGCGACAGTGCCGGGGATATCGCTCTTGAGGTTCTTCTGCGCCTTGATGAGCGCCTCAGCAGCCTCCTTGTCGACATGGCCCTTGGGGCTCATACCGCCGACGATACCGGCGCCGCCGACTGCCATGTTGGCATCCTGATGCGCGATCAGGATGGTCGGGGAGATGGAGTGATAGCCGCCGCCGGCGGGGTTCGTGCCGTAGATGCCGACGATGACGGGCACGCCCATCTGGTTGAGCTCGCTGTTGCGATAGAACGGCGTACCGCCGCCGCGGCGGTTGGGGTACACCTTCTCCTGCTCGTCGAGCTTAACGCCGGAGCAGTTCAGCACGTACACGAGGGGGATGCGCAGGCGCTTGGCCGTGTCGCTGCCGCGCAGCAGGCTGTCGGCCTGGCCGGGGACCCAGGCGCCGGCGAGCTTCTTGTTGTCGCTCGCGATGATGACGGCCCATTTGCCGTCGATACGGCCGAGGCCCTTGACGATGCCAACGCTGCCGTTCTTGTTGTCCTGGGGGTTATAGAGGCTGTTGAGGGGGCACCAGGTGCCTTCGTCAACGAGCTCCATGATGCGCTGCATCGCCGTCCACTGGCCGGACTCGTTGAGCGCCTCGGTGCTCTTACCGGCTTCGAGGGCAGCCTCGCGGATCTCGTGGATCTCCTGCTCCACCGCCTGGATCTCAGCGGCGTTGTCCTCGTGGAATGCGCTCAGATCCTTGCCGATGACCGGCATGCTCTGGAAGTAAGAGGGCATGGAATATTCGCTCATATTAAGTTCTCCTTCTTAAATCGAAATAACAAATTACTTATCCTTGGGAACCTTGATGAATGCCTGGCCCGGGTCGATCTCCTCACGGATGAGGCGGATGATCTCCGGAGAGGGACCTTCCATCAGCTCGGCGCGGGAAACGTCGATCTCGAAGCCGGTGTTCTCCTGAACCATCTCGGGAGAGGAGAACGGATAGTAGTAAGCGAGGTACATGCGCTTGGTCTCTTCATCAAACTTCATGATGCCGAGGTCGGTAACGACCATCTGAGGACCGCGGTTGCCGGGCAGGCCCGCGCGCTCACGGCCTCCGGGGCCGTCCATCCAGCCGCAGGAGGTGATGTAGTCGACGTGGTCCATGAAGCGGCGCTTCTGGTGCTGCATCATGATGATGGTGTTGCAGTAGGTGGCAATGCCGTTGGCGCCGCCGGAACCGGTGAAACGGGTGGTGGGCTGCAGGTAGTCGCCCTTGCCGAAAATGCAGGTGGAGTTCACGTTGCCGTACGGGTCGATCTGCGCGCCGCCGATGAAGGCGACGAGACGATCCTCGTCATGCAGCCACTCGTTGGCCTCGAAGCCGACGAAGCGGATGTTGGGCCACTGCACGGCGCAGTGCGCCATGAAGCGGTTATCGCCGACGGAGCGGGGGACCTCAACGGGGTCGCAGTCCATCAGGCCCGACTCGACGATGGGGTGGCAGCTGGGGCAGACCGCGCGCTTGGCAAGGGACGCACCGATCAGCGGCAGGCCCGTACCAACGATGACGATCTGGTTTTCCTTGATATTCTTAGCAATGGCATACGCCTGCATTTCCTGCTTGGTATACTTCGTATAATCAGACATTTCTATTTAGCCTCCCAAACCTTAATGTGTAGTGGAATAGCCGAGGTGCGGCTCGTTCTTCAGGCGCATCAGACGGCTGCCGCCGAGCTTATCGAGCAGAGCGGACTGATCTTCGCAACTGTAGACCCACTTCTCGAGGAAATCCTTGAAGGTCTCGGGAATCTTCTCACCGCTCTTGGCGAGCTCGAAGGCCTTCTGGGCGTTTTCGGCGGCGAGCTTGAGCTTCTCGTCCTCGGGAGCCTTCTCCAGCGCCTTGGCAGCCTTGGCCGCAGCCTTTTCAAGCTGCTTGACGGCATCCTCGGCATCCTGATACTTGGAGGCCTTGTCGTATTCCTTCAGGCCGGCGTCGTCGTCGTCATAGTAATCATAGCACTGAGCGGGCCATGCGCCATAGGGAGCCTTGACGACCGCCTGCACGCACTCGCCGAAAATGCGGGTCTTGGTCGGGTCGCGGCGGATGAACTCGTCGGAGACGATCTCCTCGCAGGTGACGATGGTCTTGCGCGCGGCGATCGCGATGTCGATATCATGGAACTCATCGCCCATGATGATGCAGGTGCCGTCCGGAGAGGCCTGCTGGACGTGGATGATGGCGGTGTCGATCTTGGGCACGGGCACGGCTACGACCTTCTGCCCCGGCACCATCGGGTTCTCGATCTCGACGCACTTGAGATTTTCGATCTTGGGCATGGTCTTGCGCTTTTCCTCGCTGATGCCCCAGAACTTCATCAGGCCGCTGCCCTGCATCAGGCGGACCGGCAGGAACGGAAGGCCGAGAGAAGAGGCGTGCAGCATGAGCATCAGCACGTCCTGAGAATAGTCCTCATACGTGAGCTTGCCCTGCTCGATGGCAGCGCGGAAGCGGCGGGAAACGTTGGTGTAGCCGGAGTTAGCGGTGTAGCAGTTGATGTAAGCAGCCACGCGGCCCTCGCCGATGAGCATATCGACTTCGCCGCCGCCGGGGCCGGCATAAACGATGAAGTCCTTCTGACCCTGACGCAGGATCTCACTAACCGTGGCATACGGCTTACGGTTGGTGGTAAAACCGCCGATCGCAAGAGTATCGCCATTCTCGACGTACTTTGCAACGGCATCGTGCAGTGACATGACCTTATTCAAGATAAAACCCTCCCTGATTTTGATAAACATTTTTATCGCCGAAGAGCCCTCTCTGCTTGCATGGATTCCGTCAAAAATTCTTCGAAAGATGCTCATACAGGCTTCAGTGTAAATTATAGTGGAACTTCCTCGCAAAATCAATGAAAACCCGTTCAGAAAGCGAAAAAAAACTGAACAAATTTTAGTGGCGCTTTTTGTCGTTTCCGTGGAGACGTTTCACGTTCTTTTTGTGCAAAGCATGTAATTTGCAAGATTTCCTGCAAGTTTTCTGTCGTGACAGCGCAAAAAAGCGTCGGAGGGGAGACCCTCCGGCGCTTTTACCTGTTCCTTTAGTCACTTGCCGTGCTGCATCGCGTCATAGCGCTGCATCAGCACCGCCATCTGCTCGCGCGTCAAAAAGCTGCGGTACTGTTTGTTCCCCGCCTCGTCTCCCGCGATCAGGCCGTTTTTCTCCGCCCAGGCGCGCGCCTCCGCGCTCCAGCCTGCCGGCGTCTGCTGCGCCAGTCTTTTCAGGTAGTTTTCCATCATCGCGTCAAACTGCTGTTGCGTCATCTCTTCCTCCTCATAGCGCGGCATGGGCGGCGGATAGCGCTTCGCGCGGATCATCGCGCTCGTGTACGTGGCGCCCGCGTCCCACTGAAAATGCGGTCGGTCGGGAAAGCTCCCCCAGTCTCCTCCCCAGGAAAATCCGAGCATTTTCCCAATCTCTCCGACCCTTATAAAGAACGCAGGATCGTCGTACTCGTGCCCCGCCTCATTTTTGCAGATATCAAAGGCCAATCCTGCATGCTCGGCGTGGAACGACGGCGTCACCGCTCCTTTGGCCGCGTAGCCCTTCTCGGCGAGCATCCGCTGATACTCCGCATCGCGCACCGTCTCCGTCACCAGAACACTCAACCCCTCGCGCTCAGCGAGCATAAGCAGCACCCGGCAGTTCTCCGCCACGTCCGCGCGCAGGTCGCTGATGCTTCTGCTGTGGCGCATTTACGTTTCCTCCTGCGCGTTTTTGCCGTTCTGCGTGCCGAAATAAAACGCGATCACCATGAGATACACCGTGTTGAACTCCTGCGTCACCTTTGCCTGCACCGTCAGCACACAGAACGTGATCGTCAGGCACAGCGTCACGATGCTCTTCACGCTCAAAAGATTCGCCAGTCTCTTTTTCAAAAGCTCCATGCTCTCTCACCCCTCGCAGTCCTGCCCGCGGCACACCGTTTCATACGTCACGCCGCCCGCCGTATTTTCCGCCTTTGCCTTGGCGTAGTAGCACGCGGCGCTCGTGCCGTAAGCGCCCCACGCCGCCGTCACCATCGTCGCGATCCACGGGAGCGTGCCCATAAAGCCCAGTTCGATCGCGAGCTTCGCGATCCCGAAGCCCTGATACGTCGTATAGAGCACGATCCCGCTCTCGAGCAGCAGCAAGAGCTTGGAAAAGCTCACGCGTTTCTTTTTTGTGCGCCTTCTTTTCCCTTTCATAAGCTCCCCCCTGTCATCAGCAGGGAGATCGCCGCCCCGATGAGCACGTACAGCACGCGGTCGATCATCGCATCCCAGCGCTTTCCGCCCTTCTGCGTGATGGTCTTCACGTCCGCCTTGATCTCCTTGACGTCCGTCTCCACGCCCTTTTCGCGCGAGGCGAGCACCTCCACTGCCGTCACCAGCTTATTCAGGTCCTTCTGCTGCTGTTCCAGCTTTTCGATGCGGTGCGTGTTCGACTTGGCGCGCTGCTCGGTCTCCGTCAGCTTGACCGAGATCTCCTGTTCCGTCATTCTTCTTTCGGCACCGCCTTTTCAAAGCTCTCCCACGTGTGATGCGCGTCCTCCACGCTCTGCCATGTAAATTTCTGTGCCTCGCACTCGAGCCACGTCAGATACCGGAAGTAGAACTCCACCAGCAAATGGCACGGGATGATATCGAGGATGATGCTCTCCACCTGTGAAAACTCATCCGGCACGCCCACGGTGTTCGGAAACCACACCTTGACCGTTCCCTTTTTCTCCGTCTCCTCCGCCAGCGCCTTGATGCCGCAGCCGCTGAGCGTCGAGTTGATCGCATCCAACGTGAAGCTGTCGGCGTTGATGCGCGCGAGCGCCGCGATGGCCTCGCGCCGCAGCGCAGTCGAAACGCTGACCGGGCAGCGGGAAAAGAGCTTCTCCCGCCGTGCAAGCCCCTCGCCCTCCGCCGTCTGCAAAATGCCCTCCTGCTCGGCGTATTCCGTCGCGCCGTCCGCTTTATCCAGTGCTTTGCCCGCCGCGTACAGCTCTCCGCCGCTCAGCGTGCCGCGCTCGGTGCGGTAAACGCGCATCGGCTCCAAAAGGCGGCAGAGATAGTCATAATACGTCATGCCTCACCCGCCCCGATCTCCGTAATCGTCACCGTGCCGAGCACCGGCAGCTCCGTCGCGCTCATGCTCACATCCGCGCTCGGCGTGAGCAGATGGCAGTTCTTTACGCCCTCCACACCGTAGAGGATGTTCGCGAGCTTCGCCGTATACACCGCTTCACCCAGCCGCTCGCCGGTGAAGTACGCCTGCAGCGCCGCCGTCGCCGCATCGGTGATCTCCTGCATCGTCCAGCCCTGCTCCGCCGTCAGCTCCGCGCTCATGTTGACGGTCTTCTCTGTCGGCGCCTTGACCTCCACATCCACCGCGATCTCGCGCTTTTTCTGCAAGACCGCCTCGATCTCGCCGAGCAGCTTCTCATCCGGCGCGCCCGCGTGCGTCGAAACATACACATCCACCGTGCCGATGCCGCGGGCGCGGCCGACCGCTTTCGCCGCCGCCACGTTCGGAAAGCTCATCGCCTCCTGCTCGTAAAACGCCGCGTTCGCGCCGTTCGGCAGGCGCTTGTAGCTTGCTAGTACGCGCTCGCGCAGCTTTTCGTCGCTCTCCTCGTCGCTGCCGCCGGAAAACGCCTCAGGATTTGTGCACTGCGTGATGCCCACCGGATACACGGACATCAGATGGATCGCGCCCGCGATGGCGTTACCGCTCGCCCCCGCCTCCACGGCGCTCGCCGGCACATCCACATACGTTTCGCCCTTTGCAAGCGTCGCCTTCTCCGTCGTCTCAAAGCGCACGCCGCCGCTCGTCATCGCCACACTTCCCGCATCGATCTCATAATCCGTCACCGCCGCCGACGGCGCGGAAAAGCGCAGCACGCCCGCCGCTTTCGCCGCCGGAAGGCGCGTCAGCGCCCGCGTCTCGGCGTGATAATCAAGATACTGCCCCACCGCCGTCTGCGGAAAGCTCTGATCCAGCACCCAGTTCGCCTGCGCCAGAAGCGACTGTACCTCGCTCGCCAGCGCATAGAGGCGCACCATCGCGTCGCAGCCGTCGTTCGGCACAAAGCCCGCCTCCTCGGCAAAGATCGCGCGCATCCGCTCGTAGATCGCGTTCAGCTCTTCCATTCTTCACTCTCCCCCTATCGTCACGACCGCCTCGCCCGTTTCGTTCTCATAGCGCAGCAGCACGCGCAGCTCCAAAAATCCATTCTTTTCCGCAAGCTCCATGCCCGTCACGCTCAGGCCCTCTTCATCCGCCAGTGCCTCGGCCACATACTGCTTTGCCGCCGTCGCGCGGCTCTCGCCCTTTTCCCGCCATAAAAGGTGCAGCTTGCTGCCAAGCTCCGGCGCGAGCGCGAAGCTTCCGCGCCGCACACTCAGCTTGAAGAGCACGCGTTCGAGCAGCTCGTCCCAGCCGCTCACGCGCACGAGCCCGCCCGCGCCGTCGGCCACATAATCGCGGTCTTTGATCTTCAGCTCCATCCTCAGCCTCCCATTCCCAGATACGGCATCCCGTTGATGAAAAGGAGCCCGTTGATGTCGATGCGCCCGTTGTTGCGCAGCACGATCTCCGTCCCCGCCGCGGCGGAGCGAATGCGCACCTCGCCGGGTGCCAGGTCGTCCGCGCTCTGCCCCACCGCGCCCACGGCGTAGGCCTCCTCGCCAAAGGTCCCGCCGCGCACCACCAGCACATCCTCGCCCTTTTTCGGCTGCCACTCATAGCCGCCGGGCGCGGCGGTCTTCACCTCGCGCTTTTCCCCGCTGCTGAACACCGCCAGCTCGCCGCCCTCGACCGTCACCGTTCCGTCCTGCGCCGAGGCCACGTCCTGCATCTCATGCTGGCTTAGCTTTCTCGATAGCCACATCGTCTCTCACTCCCTCTGCATCGTCACTTCGCACGCCTCTCCGCTCTCGCCAAAGCGCCTCACGCACTCGATCACGCGGAAATTGCCCACAATGCCGATCTTCGTCCCGCTCACCGCCGCGATATCCCCCGGCGCGGCGGTGAACCGCCCCGCGATCGTCACGCGCAGCGTCTCCGCGCCCTCCTTCGATTTTGCGATCTGATACTCCCCCGTGTAGCGCATTGCCTGCGTGCCGCTGCGCGCCGGCACGTAAAATACGCGCCTGCTCGTGCCGCCGCGAGCACAGAACGCCTCGTTTTTCACGCTCTGCTTCACGCCCGCCTTGCTGTCCACCACCAGTGCCTCGGCGATCACGCCGTAGCGCTTGTCGCAGTAGGCGAGCGCCGTCACCGGCGTTTTGGCGTCGATGCTCACGCGCGCGGCCTTGCGGTTTTTCTTCACCTCCAGTGCGCCCGTCTTGTCGAAATACGGCGCGATCCCTCCGTGCAGCGCTGCAAAATCGTTCAGCGCCTTCCACTGGCTCGACCCGTTCGCCACGCGGTACCGTGCCGCAGCCGTCACCGCGTCATAGCCCGTGCACACAATGCCGTACGGCGTCACATGGTTTTTGAGGATCTCCTCCATCGTCGCCCACTGATAGCTCACGCTCTCTGCCTCGTTGTCGAGCAGCAGCGCCGCCATGCCGCGTCCGCTCACCTCAAGCTGCAAGCCCTTTTCATCGCATGTCACGCCGCACTCGTCCACAACGCCCGCAAATTCGACCGTGCCGTCCTCTCTCGCCGTAAAGCGCACCGCCCGCCGCAGCGTCTCCGCCATCGCGGGCTCATATGCGCACCGCAGCGTAAAGCTGTCGCACGGCACGCTTCCCGTGTAGGAAAATTCCCACTTCAGCAGCGTCGGCAGCTCAAACTGCGCACCGTCGCACGTCGTCAGATACCCCTTCATCACGGCAGCGTCACCCGCTCTCCCACGGCGATCCTGTTGGGATTTTTGATCTGCGGATTCACGTTCAAAAGCGCCGTCAGCGTCACGCCATACGTGTTCGCGATGCCCCACAGCGTGTCGCCGCGCTTGACCGTGTAGTACGAGCTCGCCGTTTTCGTTCCCGTGCCCGCGCTGCCGCTTCCGCCGCTCACGCGGATGAGCGACGTATCGAGTGGGCTCGTCTCCCAGAAGGCAAAGCGGTAGCGCACGTAGTTTTCAAGCGGCTGCTGCGCCAGTTCCAGCAACACAAAGTACGCCTGCGACGCCTGCCACACCGGATGGATCAGCAGCCCCGGCCCGCCCTGATAGAAGACCGATGCCAGCTTTTTGAACTCGTCGTAGGCGCCCTTCCCCGCAAAAACGCCTTCGCCCTCCATCACGCGGTAGCTCATTCCGAGATCCTGCATCCCGTAGCGCCCGAACGGCACCTTCGCCACTGCCACCTGCCGCTTGAACGAGATGGTGTAGGTCTCCGGGTTGTGCGGCCAGACATAATCCTTGTATCGCATCGGTGCAAGGTTCATCCTCCCGCCCCTTTCTCAGTAAAATAAAAATCCGCCGTCGTATCGGCGCGCGTCGCGCTCTAAGCTCAGTGAAAGCGACTCCGTCTCACGCACCTCCTGCTCCTGCGCGAGTGAAAAGTCATTTTTCCCTCGCGCTGCCGCCGCGCTCGCCCCGTCGCGGCCGTCCGCGCTCAGGAGCTTTCTTATCCAGTCGGACGCATTGTCCGCGCTCTCGGCCTTCCTCGCGCGCAGAAGCGCAGCGTTCGCCGCCGCAGTGCCCGCCAAATCGGCAGAAAACGCCGTCTCCCTCTCCGAGCCATCATCTTCTTGCGTCGCACCCAGCCCGAGCTTTTGCCCAAGCCGCACCGCCGCCGTCTCCACCGGATCATCCGCTGCTTCTGCCGCAGTTTCCGCGCCGCCGCTCATCTCCGCATTCTGCGCCGCGGCTTCCTCTTCCGAAAGCTGCGCCTCCGCCGCCTTTTTCTGCGCCATCCCCTCCGGCACAAGGGAGAGGCGCTTTTTCAGCGCCTCTTCCCGCGCGCGCCACAGCTCTGCGCCTCTTTGCAGCGCCCATTCGATGTAATTCAAGGTTTTCGTCCCTCCTTCATGCGGATAAAGCGCGCCATATCAAAGCTTGCGTTGCCGCCGCCTGCGGTTTCGCCGAGCTTTGCGCCGCAAATGCTGCACCGTGCCTCCTCCGCGCGCGTCCGGCACTCGGGGCACAGCCGCTCCATCGCCTCCTCGCGGTCGAGCATCTCGTGCACAAGGCAATAGAGGTAGTCCGCGTCCGTCATCTCCTGCGCGCGCTTTTCGCTCGGCAGCGCGCCGGCATATCGGAGCACGCGCCATTTCAGCCGTTCGTAGGGCGCGTGCTCCATGCTTTTTTTAGCGCTTCCACCTTCTCGCGCCCGTCCTCGCTCGACGGGTTCTCCGCCCCGTCAAGCAGCGCGTAGCACCGCACCAGCTCGTTGATCTCGCCGACGCTCAGTGCATTTTCAACGTCCTCCGCGCTTGCAAAGGCCGCCTCTCCGCCCTCCGTCAGGCTTCTTTTGAGCAGCGCCGCGTTCGCGCGCAACGCACACTCTTCTTCGTCGGCGCAGTCAAGCTGCGCGATCTCGCGCCGCAGCGAGAGCGTCTCGCGGGCCGAAAGCAGCCGCATCGCGCACGTTCTCTCCCCGATGCGCACCGTCTTCTCCCGCTCGCGCCCCAAAAAGTTCAGCAGAAGCTCGTCCATCAGCTTGCGATCTCCATGCGCTTACGCGCGATGATCGTCACCTTCTCCGCCGCCGGGTCGCCGAGCTTGCCCGCCTCTTCAATGCTGCTCCAGCGGCACTGCGAGTAGATGATGCGCTTGTCCGGCTTGCAGATCACAAGCGAAAAGTCGTTCAGATCATAGAAGTTGATGCCGTCGCTGATGGCCTCATCCGTCGCGTACAGGCGGCTCAACTCCAGCGTGTACTTGTTCGCGCCCGCGATCGTCGCCACCGGCTCGTTTTCGCCAAAGGCCTCGATCTCGCGGCTCGTGCGCGTCGCTCTCGTCGTGTAGCTCTGCACCACCGCCACCTTTTTGCCGTCGACTTCGAGATAGATGTCGCTGCTCAGCGGCAATACCGTATTCGCCATATTTTTCCTCCTTACACCGTGATGTGCGCCGTCAGATAGATGCGGTTCAGCCCGTGCGCCACCGTAAAGCTGAATTCCACCAGGCACACCGTCGGGTCGCTCTTGAGCGCGCTCACCAGCACCTCGCCGTAGCTGTCCACGATCTCGCGGCTCTTCATCTCCTCGAGCTCCAGCACCACCTGCGAGCGGATGGCCCCGCGGCTCTGCGCGGTGTTTTTGCTGCGGGCAAAGCGCGTGCGCAGCGCGCTGCGGATCGTCGGGATGACCTCATCCACGATCAAAATGGTCGTCAGCTCGCGCCACGTCGTGTCCGCCGCCCCGCCGCTCGAAGTCTTCGTCGTGATACCTCGCACCGGCGAGGAAACGCCGCCCACCGTCTCGATCGGCGTCACGCCGCCGCGCACCAGCTGGTCGATCTCATTGTCACTCAGTCTCTTGCCCGCCGCGCCGAAAAGCGTCAGCTCCGCGCCGTTGATAGGCACGGACGGGTCGGTGTTTCCCGCGATCACCGCCGCCACCGCCGCCGCGGCAAACACCGCGCTCATCGTACCGCCGTCGTCCGATGCGATATCCGGTCCCACCAGCACTACGCGCTCGCTGTTGACAGCCTTCGCGCGGTTCACCATCTGCGCGACCGTCTCTTCCGAACCACCGATGACCGCGATGCGCTCGCGTCTCGCCGCCGAGGCATCCTCTGCCGCCGTTTTGAGGAGCAGATGCACGCTCTGCGCCGCGCTGTCGCACACCATCACGCCGACATCTTCCTCATCAGAGAGCGCCGCAAACGCGCTCGCGTAGTCCTTCTCTTCGCTCTCGTCCTTGCCCACGGCCACAGCCTTCACTGCACCCGCGCCGTTGGCGAAGAGAAATCTGAGCAGCGTGCTCATGCCATACACGCCGCTCGCATCCTCCCCGAATACGCTCTTTCCCTCTTCATACGAGGTGATGAGCTCCACCTTATTGGCCGTCCCCTTCGTCGCCACCGCTGCCGCGCCGATCGTCTTCGCCGCAGCGCTCGCGCTCACCACGCTCGATGCGTCGTAGGACGAATACACGCCCGGCCGCTCATGGATCGTACTATTCACGTTCTTTCACCGTACCTTTCAATACAAAATCGGTAAACACCGTCTCGTCCTCCGCCGCCTCCGCGACAAAGTACGCCGCATATTTCGCGCTCGCGTCCAGCCGGAACATGCCCGTCGTCTTGTCCCAGCCGGTCTTGCCCCACTGGAGCGATCCGAGCTTCAGCCCCTCCGGCAGCGCCGTCATCAGTGCCTGCGTCACCGCCTCCGCCGCTTTTTCGCAGCCCGCCGCGCCCAGCGTCCTCGGCGCATACACCTCGATGAGCAGCGTCAGCAGCATTTTTCTCCCGTAGACAGATACCGTCTCCTGCGTCGCCTCGTCGACCTTTTCTCCCAGATACTGGGCCGCGCCGCTCTCCTCGATCACCGTCTCCTTCGTGCCGACCGCCGCCACCGCGGTCGCATACCGCTTGAGCTGTTCTTCGCTGTAACTCTCGATCGCCGCGCACCCCGCCGCCTTGATCGCCGCAGCCACCGCGCGCTTCACCTGTCCGACCGCCGTCATGCCTCTTCCTCCTTCGGATGCAGCATCGCCCAGTAGTAGGCGATCTCCTCACCCACGTAAAACGGCCCCGCCGCGCGCACGACGTACCGCCTCTCTCCGCACTGCACAAAGTCGCCCATCGCGATCTTGACGTCCTCCGGCCCCAGGTACCGCCAGCACTGCTCGTCGACCGCGCCCAGCGCCGTCACAGAGAACGGCTCCTCGCCGTTCTTCCTCTTCACAAGCTGCAAAAATGCCTTCGTCTCCGCCGTCTCTCCGCCGTGCAGCACCGAAACGCTCATGCCGTAGCGCGCGAACGCCTCACTCAGCGCCCGCTTCACGTCTCCACCCCGCGGAAGCAGAACCCGCCGTCCGTCGTATACGGGCGCATCAGCGCCCACGCCTGCTCGCGCAGCAGCGACAGTCTTTTGCTCCCCTCATCGGATGAACACTTCGTCACTGTCAGGTCGCCCGCGCGCAGGGAGGAAAACTCCTCCCCGCCCGCTCTCGCGCTCTCCAGCGCGGCCGCCGCCAACCACGACGCCGCGCAGATAAACGCGCTCTCGCAGTCCTCCTTGGCGACGCCCTCTTTCAGCGCGCGCACAAGGCTCTCCTCCTGCGCCGTGCAGATCATTCGGAGCATGCTCTTCTCACTCTCGTCCGCCTTGCTCAGCGCACACGCGATCGAAAAGATCTGCTCGCTCATGCTCTCCGCCATTCGCTCTTCCTCCTTACTTTTTACTGTAAGGACAGCACCTTCGAGGCCTCCTGATACGGCTTTGCAAAGCCGGAAATGCTCGTGATGGCCGCGCGCTCCAGCTGGCGGTCGATGAGCTTGTCGTACTCGACCAGCACCTCGCTGCCACAGATGCGCTCGAGCGCATAGTTCTTGTCAAGGCCGATGATCTTGCCCGCGGGCATTGCGCTCGTGCGCAGGAGCTTCGCACCCAGCGGGGTCGCGAGCGTGCCCGTGCCCTGGAAGTTGAGGCCCGTCAGCGGGTTCTGGAACTCCGAGAGCTTGAGCATCGCGAGCATCATGTCGCTGCCCATCAGCATCGTGTTCATCGTATAGGGGTCAAACTGCGACCAGAAGCCCAGCAGCGCGTCATAGCTCAGCGTGCCCTTCGTGCCGCCGATGCCGCCATCGCCGATGGTATAGCTTGTTGCCGCATTGTTGTTGCCGTCGCCGTTCATCAAAACGTCGATGGCGTCCTTTAAGTGCATGCGCGCGATGTACGCGCCGATCTGGCGCAGCGTCACAGAGAAGAGGTCCAGTCGCTGGAAGCGGATAGCCTCATAGGACGCGACCAGCATTCTGCCGCGCTTGTGGAGCTTCACGAGATTTTCCTGCGTGCGGATGCTGGTCGTCGGGATGCCCGCGCCCTCCTCCACGCGCTTGAGCTCCTTGTCGTCATCCGTCGGAACGGACGCGATAGAGCGGTAGTCCATGCCGTCAAAATTCGTCACGGTCGCAGTGATGTCGGGCAGGATGTCGCTTTCCATACCCTGGCGCACCACGCGGGAGACGAACTCCGGGAACAGCACGGACGATTCGCTCGTATGGAAAAACTTTTCCACCATGTCGCTGCCCGCGCCCTTGACGTGGATATCAAAGCGCTTGAGCTGGCGCTGAAAGGCGTCCAGCCCCTCGAGCGCCGTGCCCTTGTAGTTCTCGCTCGGGTCGAGCGATTCGAGCACCTTCAGAAAACTTCTGCCGCTTTGACCGTACATGCCCTTTTCGAGCTTCACATTTTCATACTGATAAGCCATTTGTCCTTCTCCTCCTTAAAGCTTGATGACGGCCTTGTCCGCCGCGCTGTCCACGCTCAGCACAAGATAGCTGCTGCCGCTCTGGTTCTCGCCCGGCTTGCTCACGCCGCCCGAGCCGTCCGCCACCAGCTCAGCGTAGCCCACCGCAGGTGCCGTGCCGCTGTACTTCACGCTCGCAAGGCCGCCGAGCTGCACCGTGCAGGCCTTGCCGTCATGTGCGACGGCGCGCACCACGCCGCAGAAGCCGTCGCCCGCCGTGCACTTGCCCACCGTACCGTTCGCGCTCACCTTCACAATGTCGCCCTCGCTGACCGCGCCGCAAACAAACGTTGCGCACCACTCGCCGATGCCCTCATAAGAAATGCTCATACCGTTCCTCCTTGATCTGTTGTTCTATCCAAAAAGCGCCGCTGCTTTTTGTTCCTTTTCACACGCGAAAGTCGCTCTCGTCCTCCGCCGCTTTCGTCTTCTCTCCGTAAGTGAGCTGCGTGCGCAGCCCCAGCTTTTTCGCCATCTTCCCGCGATACAGCTTCTCCATCTCCTTGAGCTCGCTCTCGTCGAACTTTTCCGCGAGCTTTTCAATGGCCTCGCCATCCGCCTCCTGCTCGCACACGAGCATCAGCCGCTTCACCTCGCCGCGCAGCTCACTCAAGTAGCGCTTACCGACCTCCGCCTGCTTTTCAAGGCTTTCAAGCTCCCTCTGGTTCGCTCTTGACCCGCGCCGCTTGACGAGCGTTTTGAGCGTGCCCGCGTCCTCTCCGCCGCAGCGCTTCAAAACGCCCGCTCTCGGCTGCGCCGGCACCGCTACAAAGCTCCACTCATACGCGTCCTGCGCGTTCACAAGCTCCGCGCAGCACACCTTGCCGCCGTACACCTCGCCCTTTTTGTGCGCGCAGGTGTTGATGTCCTCACCACAGATGGAGCACACGCACCTTTCCACGCTGCACCCCACGCTCACTTCCTTTTTGATGCCGCCCTCGATCTGCGCGATCAGCGCGTCGTTCTCGCCGCCGCGCAGCATATACGCATAGCCCTTGAGATAGCAGCGCCCCTCGCCCTGCGAGCAAACGCCCTCTTCCTCCACGATCTCCGTGCGGTAGATGCGCGCCGCCTGCCCCTTCGCCGTCCACTCGTGGTCAAAAATGCCGCTTTTGCCCACAAACAGCTCCGCGAGCTCTTCGAGCGTCGCGCGCGGCAAGCGCTCGCCGTCCCGGTCCACCTCGTTGTCGCACAGCCGCACGGCAAAGGTGTAGACCTCGTCCTCTTTGAGCGCGCGCTTCGTGAACTGATTGATGATTGCCAGTTCCTCGCGCGTCACCATGCTGTTTTTGAGCCCATTGCTCTCTTTTCTCACTTCCATGCTCATTTCCCCTCCGCTTCATCATTTTCCTGCCTGAGCTTTCGCGCCTGCTGCAAGTAGAGTGCCGCTTTGGCCTCCTCCACCTCATCCTGCAGGTTGATGTCCTCCCAGTCCACCACCGCACGGCAGCCGTAGCCGTGCATCCTAAGCCACAGCGTACAGACGCGCTCGATGACCGGTTCGAGCGTGCGCCGCAGCGCCGTGATCTCGCTTGTCAGCATATCCGCCTGCTGCGCGCTCATCCGCTCGGTCGACGACCAGCTCAGCCCCAGCATAAACGGCGGCAGCCCCGTCTTCGCCACCAGCTGCTCTAAGATCTGCCGTACCGGCGTCTCGCTGTCGAGGATCTGGTTGTCCGCGCCGATGGCCTTGATCGACACGTCGCCCACCGATACAAAGTCGCGCACGCTGCCGTTTCTGCCCTCCTGCATCGCCCGCGACCATTCCTCGGCGATCTGCTCGGCGCGCTCCTGTGCCGCCCCGCGGTCGAGCTCGCCGCCCTGCGGCTTATAGGTCACCGCAAAGCGCACATTGCCGCAGCGGTCCCAGTTCTTTCCCATCGCGTCGTAAATTTTCAGCAGCAGCCCCGTTAAGTACGGCATCGAGCGCAGCATCGAAACGCCGTAAGGGTGCCCCGCTTCGGGGTTGAGCGGCGTAAAGAGCAGTAGGTCCTGATACTCGAGCGGCACGCTGCGCCCGCCGCCATCCACACCGCACAGGCAGAATTCGAGCGGATTGTCCCCCTCGCGCACCTCCACCTGCGAAACGTCCGCGCACAGCACCGCCGCGATCTCGCGTCCTTCCGCGTCCGGTACGATCTCGCCCACCGCGCGCCCGCAGGTCAAAAGCGAATCGAGGTAACAGTCCAAAAAGGCGTTGATGCCTCTCTGCCCTCTGCCCACCGGCACCTCGCACAAAAAGCGCTGCAAGCCCTGCTCCGCCCGCTCGTTGCCGCATGCCACGCGCACGCCGCCCGTCAGCCGGATCAGCTTGCAGATGGCCGCGTCCACCACCGGCACCGCCTCGCGCACCTCGCGGTAAAGCGCTGTCTCCCCGTCCAGCAGCGGCACATAGCTCTCAAGCCGTCCGAATGTACTGCGTCCGCCGCTGCGCAGCTGCACGGCGGTCTCGCCGCCCGTGCTTCTCTCCTTCTGCCAGGGTACTTTCATCCTGTCCTCTCCTTTTCCGTTTTGTTCATCGCGCCGCGCGCTCCACCGCGCGCATCGCAATGCCGCCTCCGCGTTCCTTTTTCGCGATCGACACGGCAAAATACCGCATCTCATCCATCGCGTGATCTCTCTCCTTTTTCGGCCGGTCTCTTCCCGTTCCGCTCTCCTCCCAGCAGTACGCCGCGATCTCGCTAAGGCAGCTCTCGCAGCCCTCGCAGATCACGATCTTTCGCTGCTTCAATAGGTTCGCCGTCACGCGGATGCCGTCCGCCACATCGTTGTCCGCCCTGCTCACAGGGAATCCCTCGCGCCGCAGCGCCTCAATAAAGCTCGCCGCCGACGGGTCGACGATCACCTTTTCCACTGTCTCCCCCGCCGCAAACTTTTTAAGGTCCGCCACATACTCCGTGTCCGTCTTCTGCCGCCCCTCTCTGCGCGAATCGAAGTAATACTCCCGCGCCCGGTACCACACCCCGTCCTTGAGCGCCCACAGGCCAAAACTCGTCGGATTCACCGTCCCGTAGTCGATGGAGATCCTCACCCGCTCCCACGGCTTTTCCGGCACACGAGCGCAATACTCCTGCGGCGTAAAGAAGTCATAGATGAGCCCCTTCGCCGCCGTCCACTCGCCCAGGATGAACCGCCGGTAAAATGTCCCGCTGTATGCCTTTTCGTACCGCGCCCGAATGCGCGGCGAGAGCGACGGATTGTCGTCCATCGTAAAGTGCAGATACAGCGCCCCACGCTCCTCCGCGCGCAGGATCCACTCGCGGTAAAACCAGTGCATCGGCCCCTCGGGGTTGCAGTTGAACCACAGCTTGCTGCCCGATACGCTGCATCGCGCGCTCGCCTGCTCCACAAACGAGCGCGGCATCAGCGCCGCCTCGTCGAACAGCACCCCCGCCAGCGTCACGCCCTGGATGAGCGCCGCGCTCCCCTCGTCGTATCCGCCGAAGAGGTAAAAGCGGTTTTCCCGCCCTCCGCTTCGCACGATCACTAAATTCTCGCTCCGCTTCTCCTCGCAGTGAAATCCCAGCGCCGTCACCTTCGGTAAAATCTCATGCAACACGTTGCGCCGCAGCGACACGATCGTCTTCCCGCACAGCGCAAATTGCTCGCCGCTAAAGCGCCGCATCGCCCACAGGAAAAAGCCCATCCCCATCGACAGCGTCTTTCCGCTTCGCACCGCCCCGTCGCAGATGATCGCGTCGTACTCTTGGTACCTTGGATTCGCCCACCAGATCATTGCCGTCTTCTGCTTGGCGGAAAACTGCTTCACGCCCGCCAATCGTCCTTCTCCTCTCCCGCCTGCTCCAGCGCCTGCAAGAACTCCGCCGCCTCGTCCGCGTCTCCGCCGCCCAGCATGTCATAGAGCGCGCTGAGCGCCTTTACCCGGTCGACGAACTTGACCTCCACCGTGCCGTTGCCGTTTCTCTTGAACTCCGCCACCGCCGACAAGTCCATCTTTCGAATGAGCTGCGCCGTCGGCTCGCTCAGATACGTCAGCTCCACCCCGCGGTTCACCCGTCCGAACGCGATCTCCTTAAGCGCCTCGATCACATCCTCGCGCCGCACGTCCTTTTTCTCCATCGTGTCCCCCCATTTTGTTTTCTCTTTTCACCCGAACCCCGCCGCACCCGTTTTGTTGCACAGTCGTATGCACGCGCGCAAAATTTTGCGCGCAAAAAAATGCCGCAGTACCTGCGGCAGCGAAAAAGGGAGGGGCATCTCTTTTCAAAAAGAGATGCCCCTCCCATAAACCCTCCCAGAGAAAATTTCACGTTGGTAGCCTCTGGCTCGAATGGCCTTTATGCCTCCGGAATGAAAATGCCTGCCAGACGATGGTGCTAAACGACTTGGTTTGCTCCTATCTCCGCTGCCGCTCTGCCCATCTTGTAGAAGTACAGCCTAATTTCCGTCTACCGCCAGTCTCCACAATGCGGCGAGCGCAGCAATACCGCTATTTCGCACGCAGTCTGCCGCCCAACTACCGTCACTCGCGCCTCACGGTAGTAAGGCGCGGTTGCAAGACGTAACGAAACGTAGGGATTCATGGCGAAGCCATGTACACCGCACCTACACTGCGCAGCGCATGCAGTCATTCAAGACCAAAGCTGCCAATGTGCGGGGTCAAGGGGCAAGGCCCCTTGCGTTCTCTTGGGGGATTTAAAGGGGGCCATTCTCTCACGTGAGAGAATGGCCCCCTTTATTCGCCCCCCTGCGCGGCGCAGGGGAATCCCCTCCCAGCATGGGAGACAATCATTCGAGAATGAGCTTTTCCAGCTCACTCGCATCATCGGCGATCATCTTCGCGCCGGCTTCGATCACAACTTCCCTCGAGCGGAACCCCCAGCTCACAGCGATGACGTCCAGTCCGGCGTTCAGCCCCGTCTGCACGTCCACTTCGGAATCTCCGACGAACACCGCGTCCTTTTTTGCAATTCCCAGCGCTTTCAGCGCCGTCTCCGCCATGTCGGGGTACGGCTTGCAGCGCACGCCGTCGCTCGGGCCGACGGCAAAGTCCATCCGGTCGCCGAAATACTCCCGGCTCAACTTCTGCACCGCGCTGTCTGGCTTGTTCGACACGACCGCCAGCTTGATGCCCTTTGCCTTCAGCTCGCTCAGCATGTCCAAAAGTCCGTCGTACACCCGTGTTTTGATCTGGCAGTGGTCCTGATAGTACGCGCGGTACGCCGTCAGCACCTCCATGATCTTTTCCTCGCTCGTCCCCTCCGGCACGGCGCGGCGGATCTGCTTTTCCGCCCCGTTGCCGACAAAGCGCCGCATCTCCTCAAGGCTCCGCTCTGGATAGCCCATCTGCCGCAGTACATGGTTCGTGCTGTCGCGCAGGTCCTCCAGCGTATCGAGCAGCGTCCCGTCCATATCAAAAAGAACCGCTTTATAGCTCATATTCTTCCTCTTTTCTTATTTTGTTGCCCTATTATAATCTGCTTCATGCACAAAGCGCAACCCCGTTTTTGCTCATATCTCTCCGTCTGCCCCCTTGCGCCCCCTCTTCTCCTCTGATATAATTATTGAATGATTTTATAGCTAAGGAGCGCTGTCATCATGCATGAACTGGAACGTCTCTATCATATCCACTGCGCCAAGGGTGAAGTCGGCCGCTATGTGATCCTGCCCGGCGACCCCGGCCGCTGCCCCTCCATCGCCGCACTGTTCGACGATGCCCATCTCGTCGCGCGCAACCGCGAATACACCACCTACACCGGCACGCTGCTGGGCGAAAAGGTCTCCGTCTGCTCCACCGGCATCGGCGGCCCGTCCGCCTCCATCGCCATGGAGGAGCTGCATCAGCTCGGCGCGGACACCTTCATCCGCACCGGCACCTGCGGCGGCATTGACTTAAACGTCAAGTCCGGCGACATCGTCGTCGCCACCGGCGCCATCCGCTACGAGCACACCTCGCTCGAATACGCGCCCATCGAGTTCCCCGCCGTCGCCGATTTCGACATCACCCTCGCCCTTCGTCAGGCATCCGAAGAGCTCGGCTACTGCACCCACACCGGCGTCGTCCAGTGCAAGGACAGCTTCTACGGCCAGCACTCTCCGGAAAAGAGCCCCGTCTACTACGAGCTTCTGCAAAAGTGGGAGAGCTGGAAGCGCCTTGGCGTCAAGGCAAGCGAAATGGAGTCCGCCGCAATGTTCGTCGTCGCCTCCGCGCTCGGCTGCCGCTGCGGCTCCTGCTTCCACGTTGTCTGGAACCAGGAGCGCGAAAAGGCTGGCCTCGATCAGGACATGAGCGAGGACACCTCCGCCTCCGTCAAGGTCGCCGTCGAAGGTCTCAAGAAGATCATCCAGCGTGACCGCGAGCTCGCCGCGCTCCCGAATCATGATCAAAAGCTGCTCGAAAAGAAAGAAAAGGGGCTTCTCCATGAGTGATAAAAAGGTCATCGGTATCCTCGGCGGCATGGGTCCTCTCGCTACCGCCGACCTCTTTCAGAAGATCACCCTGCACACGGCTGCCTCCTGCGATCAGGACCATCCGCGCGTGTGCATCGACTCCAATACCAATATTTCCGACCGCACGGCAGCCCTCCTGCACGGTGGCGCCGACCCCGTCCCCGAAATGGTCAAGAGCGCGCAGCGCCTCGAGTCCATCGGCGCGGATCTTCTCATCATGCCCTGCAACACCGCGCACAACTTTTATGACGCTGTCGCCTCGTCCGTCTCCATCCCCGTTCTGCACATGATCGCCATCACGCGCGACGCGCTCAAGTCCCGCGGCGTCAAGTGCGCCGGTCTCCTCGCGACCGACGGCACCGTCCAGACCGGCATCTACCAGCGCACGTTCGAGGGCAGCGGCGTCGAGCTCCTCACCCCCGATCATAGTGAAGATCAGGCCGCCGTCATGGACATCATCTACAACGGCGTCAAGGCCGGCGACCTCACGCATGACGCGACCGCCTTCCGCGCCGCCTGCGAGCATCTTCTTGCGCGCGGAGCCGAGGTTTTGATTCTCGGCTGCACCGAGCTCCCCCCCGCGTTCGACATCTATCATCTCGATTACCCCAATGTCGACCCGACGCTCGAGCTGGCGCTTGCTGCTGTCCGCGCCGCGGGCTGTGAAACCAAGTGAGGGCGCGCGCATGAGCTATGCCGATCAGGTCTTCCGCGCCAACTGCCTCGACATTCTCCAAAACGGCGTGCGCGACGACGACCTCACCGTCCGTCCCCACTGGGAGGACGGCACCCCCGCCCACACGATCAAAAAGTTCGGCCTTGTCAACCGCTACGATCTCCAAAAGGAGTTTCCCATCCTCACCCTACGCCGCACATACCTCAAAAGCGCGGTGGACGAGCTCCTCTGGATCTGGCAGAAAAAGTCCAACAACGTCCACGACCTCTCCTCCCACATCTGGGACGCCTGGGCGGACGAAACCGGTTCCATCGGCAAGGCCTACGGCTATCAGCTTGGCGTCAAGCACCAATACAAGGAGGGTATGTTCGACCAGGTCGACCGCGTGCTCTATGACCTCAGACATAACCCCGCCTCGCGCCGCATTCTCACAAGCCTCTACAATTTCGAGGACCTACACGACATGAACCTCTACCCCTGCGCCTACTCCATGACCTTCAACGTCTCAAACGGCACGCTGAACGCCATCCTGAATCAGCGCTCGCAGGACATGCTCGCCGCCAACAACTGGAACGTCTGTCAGTACGCGGTGCTCGTCCACATGTTTGCCCAGGTCTCCGGCCTCAAAGCAGGCGAGCTCGTCCACGTCATTGCCGACGCGCACATTTACGACCGCCACATCCCCATCATCGAAAAGATGCTCTCCGAGCCGGAGCACCCCGCCCCGCAGTTCACCCTCGATCCCGCCGTGACGGATTTCTACGCCTTCACTCCCGACAGCGTCCGGCTGGAAAATTATCAGTTCAGTCCCTTTGAAGACAAGATCCCCATTGCCGTCTGAGCGTTCGCATCGGCAAAATTTATAGAGAAAGCCATGGAGTTGATACTATGACCGCAATCGTCTGCGTTTCCCGGAGCTGGGGCATCGGCCGCGACGGCGCGCTGCTGTTCCGCATCTCTGCCGACCACAAGCGTTTCCGCACCCTCACCGTCGGCAAGACCGTCATCCTCGGCCACAAGACCCTCGACACCTTCCCCGGCGGCAAGCCCCTCAAGGACCGCCGCAACATCGTCCTCTCCCACCGCGACCTCGACGTCCCCGGTGCGGAGATCGCCCACTCGTTTGATGCAGCCGCCGCGCTCGGCGGCGACGACGCCATCGTCATCGGCGGTGCCAGCGTCTACATGGCGCTCCTCTCCCGCTGCGACCGCGTCTACGTCACCAAGGTCGACGCCGACCCGGACGCCGACAGCTTCTTCCCCAACCTCGACGACAATCCCGACTGGCGCATCGAGTCGGAGAGCGAGACCTTTGAGGAAAACGGCCTCAAGTTCCGCTATGTCGACTATGTCCGCAAGTAAAAAGAGGGGCCTTGGCCCCTCTTTTTTTGCGCCCTAAAGGGCACGCGGAAGCAGCGCCAGCGGCGCTGCACGGGAAAAGGGGGCTATTCTCTTTCACGAAAGAGAATAGCCCCCTTTAAATCCCCCAAGAGAAAGGTTTCGATTGGCAGTCTGAGGCTCGAACAGCCTTTATGCCTCCGGAATGCAAATGCCTGCGCGCGGCTTCGCCGCGTTTGGTGTTGCTATACGACTTGACTCTCTCCTATTATCCGCTGTTGCGCAGCCGTTGGCAGCTCTGCTGCCTTACGGATGCGGCACACCCCTTGCGGGTGCCGCTCTGCTGATCTTGTGGAAACACAGCCTAATCTCCGTCTACTTCGGATTTTATCAATTTTGCTGCTGCCTGCCAAGGCGGCATTGCTGCGCTCGCCGCGGTTATGTCAGCGGTGATATTCCAGCAGATCGCCGACGGTGCAGTGCAGCACGCAGCAGATGCGGGCCAGAATGTCAAGGTCAAGTTTTTCAACGTCACCGCGATACCACTTGTCGACGACCTCAAAGCGCACACCGATCCTTCTTGCCAGCGTGTTGCGGTTGATGCCGTCACTGTCCATGCGCTCCTTTAACTTGAGCCGCACGTTTCCATACTCTTCCATTGTGATGATACCGCTGTCAGCCATATTTTTCACCTCAACGGTATACTATGGTGATAGTAACGTCTTGACTATTCGCTTATTTATAGTTACTATTTATATAGTATTTCAAAGGAGGATATGATTATGCTGACCTACAAAAACCTTTATTGCTCCCTGGTTCGCAGTATGAGCGAAGCCATCGACCTCTACGACGAGGGAAAGGGCATTCTCGCCCGCGAAGGCCTGAAAAAAGCCCTGTTGGACGCAGAAGACCAAGTCATTTCCCACGACATCATCCTCGACGAACCCATCAGCAGCTCCCACCCAGCAGAAGACTAAACAACGCGGCGAGCGCAGCAATGCCGCGCCCGCAGGCAGTCTGCCGCCGGTCCACCGTCACTCGCGCCTCACGATAGTAAGGCGCGGTTGCTGAATGAACCGACTCGCAGAGACTCGTGGCGAAGCCACGTACACCGCACCTGATTACCCGCAAGGGGTATGCCACATCCGTAAGGCAGCAGAGCTGCCAACGGCTGTGCAATGCGCAGCGCGTGCAGTTCTTCAAGATAAAAACTGCCAATGTGCGGGGTCAAGGGGCAAGGCCCCTTGCGTTCTCTTGGGGGATCTAAAGGGGGCCATTCTCTCACGCGAGAGAATGGCCCCCTTTGCCGCACCCCTGCGGGTACGCAGGGAAAAGCACGCAGCGCTGCCGCGCTGCATCACGCGCAGCGGAACGCTTCCACAGCCTCCCCATCCGCGCAGCGATACAGCCGCCCGCCCTTGGCGTAAAACGTCTCATTCCCCTCGTCGCATTCGACGTTCCAGCGCAGACGCCACACTGTCTCGGCTCCGTTTTCGTCATAGCCCTGCCAGCCGAAGCAGCTGACCTCGTTCAGCGCTTTCACGTTCCTCCCAAGCCGCAGTGTCACCGTGCAGTCGACGATCTTCGCGTTCGGATAGTCCTTTTCCGCGTCCGCCGCAACTTTCTCGTCACCGAAGACGACCTGGGTATTCCATATCTCCGGCGCGTTCAGCGCAAACGCCGTCGGCACACCGCGGCCGATATACCCGCCGAGCGCCGTCACCTTGTAGCCGTGCACTTCATCGGGAATAACGATCACCGCGCCGTCGCTCCCGTCCCAGTCAACGTCCGCCGCAAAGGCTTGATGCGTCACCAGGTTGCGGTAGTAGCGCTGCCCGTCTGTGTCTGTCCAGTCCGCCGCGCGGTATCCCTGCGCACCGGTCAGCATCCATAAGAGGACTCCGACCGCCGCGGCGATCAGCGCGACCGGCAGCGCGATCGCGCCCATCTTTCCGGAATGTTTCTTCTGCATGATAATACTCCTTTCTTCATCCTTGCAAAGGGTCTTTTCATTTCCATCCAAGTTGATTATAATAGACAGACACCGCATTTGTAAAGGAGGTCCACCGCATGGCGACGCTCAACACCGATATTCGCTATATCAAAGGCGTGGGCGAAGCGCGCGCCAAGTCGCTCGCCAAACTCGGCATCACCGACCTGCGCTCCCTCCTTTCCTACTTTCCCCGCGCCTACGACGACCGCCGCGCGTACAAGAAGATCGCCGACCTCATCCCCGGCGAGAATGCCTGTGTCTGCGCCGTCATCGCGGGCGAGCCCAAGCTCTCGCGCATTCGCAAGGGGCTCGACCTTATCAAGCTCCGCGCCGTCGACGAGACCGGCGCGCTTGAACTTACCTATTTCAACCAGTCCTACCTCAAAAACACCTTCCACACCGGCGACGCCTACGTCTTCTTCGGCCGTGCCGAGGGTACGCCGAGCCGCCCGCAGATGACCAATCCCCTCTTTGAGCGCGAGGGCGCGCACCAGATCACCGGCCGCATCATGCCCATCTACCCTCTCACCGCGGGCGTCAGCCAGTCGATGCTCTGCAAGGCCGTCGAACAGAGCCTCGCCGCCTGCGTCGACGAACTTCCTGACATCCTGCCTGAGGACGTCCGCCTCGTCTACCAGCTCTGCCACACCCGCTTTGCCTACGAAAACATCCACTTCCCCACAGACGACGAAGCCCTCTCCGCCGCGCGCCGCCGCCTTGCGTTCGAAGAGCTTTTCCTGCTCGCGCTCGGCCTCAAGCTCCTGCGCGAGCGCCGCACGTTCGTCGCGGGAAAACAGTGCAGAAAAGTCGACCTTTCGCCCTTTTTCACCTCTCTCCCCTTTTCCCTCACCGGCGCACAGCGCCGCGCCATCGGCGATATCGCGCGCGACCTGACAGGTCAGCGCCCGATGAACCGCCTCGTGCAGGGCGACGTCGGCTCGGGCAAAACGATGGTCGCCGCCGCCGCCATCTACATGGCCGCGAAAAATGGTCTCCAATGCGCCCTCATGGCCCCGACAGAAATCCTTGCCGAGCAGCACTATCGCTCGCTCGCCCCGCTTTTGGAGCCTCTCGGCATCCCCTGCGCGCTGCTCACCGCCTCGACCAAGGCCAAGGAGCGCCGCGCGCTGAACGAACGTCTCCGGTCCGGCGAGCTCTCCCTCGTCATCGGCACGCATGCCCTGCTCTCGCCCGATGTACAGTATCAAAATCTTGGTCTCGTCGTCACCGACGAGCAGCACCGCTTCGGCGTCGACCAGCGCGCCGCGCTGTCCGCCAAGGGCGACGACCCGCACCTTCTCGTCATGTCCGCCACGCCCATCCCGCGCACGCTCGCGCTGATGATCTACGGCGATCTCGACGTCTCCATTCTAAATGAGCTCCCCCCCGGACGGCAGAAGATTGACACCTTTGCCGTCCCGTCGAGCTATCACGAGCGTATCTACGCTTTTTTGCGCAAGCTCGTCGCCGAGGGCCGTCAGGCCTATATCGTCTGCCCCATGGTCTCGGAAAACGACGAGCTCCCCGATGAGCGCAAGGCCGTCACCGCCTACGCGGAAATGCTGCAAAAAGAGGTCTTCCCCGACCTTCGCATCGCCCCCATCCACGGCAAGATGAAGCCTAAGGAAAAGGACGCCGTCATGCGCGCTTTCGCCGCGCATGAGATCGACGTGCTCGTCTCCACCACCGTCATCGAGGTCGGCGTCGACGTGCCGAACGCCGCGCTCATGCTGATTGAAAACGCCGAGTGCTTCGGCCTCTCCCAGCTCCACCAGCTGCGCGGCCGCGTCGGCCGCGGCCGGCACAAGTCCTACTGCGTCCTTGTCTCCGACAACAAGGGTGAGGAAAACAAGCAGCGTCTCAAGGTCATGTCCTCCACGAGCGACGGCTTCGCCATCGCGGAAGAGGACTTGAAGCTCCGCGGCCCGGGCGACTTTTTCGGCTCCCGCCAGCACGGCCTGCCGTCGCTTCGCGTCGCCGATCTCTCGTGCGACTTATCCCTTCTGCACGAGACGCAGTCCGCCGCCGAGCAGCTCCTCGCCGCCGACCCCGCGCTCAAAAATCATCCGCTGCTCAAAGCCCGCGTCGAGCTTCTCTTTGAGCTCAACGCCGATGCCATGAATTGAAATAAAAAAGTCAGGCCTGCTGGCTTGACTTTTTTACGCTTTGTAGTATGATTAGTATAACCAATCATACTTTAGGAGGTTGATTTTATGGAAGTACCTCAGGGCAAGCACGCCTGGATGGTCAAGATCGGCGAAAAGGGCCAGTTTGTCATCCCCAAGGAAGCGCGCGACATTTTCGGCTTTCACCCCGGTGACGAGCTGCTCGTCCTCGGCGACGACGAGCGCGGCATCGCCATCCTGCCCAAGGCCATGCAGCGGGAATATATGCTGCGCATCTTTTCCGAAATGGACAACGGGGGCGACAGCAAATGAGCAAGATCGTCTTTTTCTGCATCCCGGCCTACGGCCACACCAACCCGACGCTCGGCGTCGTGCGCGAGCTCACCGCGCGCGGTCACGAGGTCCGCTACTACTCCTACGAACCCATGCGCACGCTCATCGAAGCCGCAGGCGCGCAATTCGTCGCCTGCGACCCGTATCACTGCGAACAGCACCTCACGCCCGCCGACGGCGCGCGCGTCGGCAAGGACATCGCCTTTTCGACGCACATTCTGGTCGAGACCACCCTCGCCCTCGACGAAATGGTCTGCGCCGGCATGCGCGCTTACGCGCCCGACTGTATCGTCGCCGACTCGATGGCTGTCTGGGGCAAGGCCGTCGCCAAAAAGCTCGGCATCCCGTTCATCTCCTCGACCACGACCTTTGCCTTCAACCGCTATTCAGCCAAGGTCATGAAGCAGAGCGGCGGCCAGATGCTCAAAATGATGCTCGCCATGCCAAAGATCAACCACGATCTCCAGCGCCTGCGTGACCGCGGCTATCCCATCAAGAATATTCTCGACATCATCCAGAACGACGACCGGACCGACACCATCGTCTACACATCGCCCGAGTTCCAGCCCTGCGCCGACACGTTCTCAGACAAGTACGCCTTCGTCGGCCCGTCCATCCGCCCCGCGACAGAAACTGTCGAAAAGACCCTCGATGTACTCATCTACATTTCGATGGGCACAGTCAACAACGACCTCCTCCCCTTCTACCGCGCCTGTATCGCCGCGTTCGCGGACTCGCCCTATCAGGTCATCCTCTCCACCGGCGAGCAGATCGACCGTTCCGCCCTCGGCACACTTCCCGACAACATCACCGCCCTCCCCCACGTCGATCAGATCGCCGTGCTGCAAAAAGCCGACGTCTTCCTCTCCCACTGCGGCATGAACAGTGCGAGCGAGAGTCTCTACTTTGGCGTGCCGCTCGTTCTCTTCCCGCAGACGAACGAACAGGGCGGCGTCGCCGCCCGTGTCGCCGAACTTGGCGCGGGCCTCAAGCTCGAAAAAGCCGACGCCGCCTCCATCCGCACCTCGGTCGACGCCGTTCTGCAAACACCGTCGTACCGCGCGAATGCGCAGAATATTCGTGAGAGCTTCCTCCGCTGCGGCGGCGCGAAAGCAGCGGTGGATAGAATTCTTTCTGTCGCTGACAGAAGATAAATTTCCTGCGACCGCGCAGGGAAACGATTAAGGGGGATATTCTCTTTCCTCGGAAAGAGAATATCCCCCTTTGACCCCCAAGAGAAAGGGATTTTCATTGCAAGCGAGCAGCTTGAAGAGGTGCGGCGCTTGCCGATTGCGCTGCCTGCGCGCGGCGTTGCCGCATTGGATGTTGCTATACGATTTGCCTCTGCTTCTATCATCCGCTGTTGCGCAGCCGTTGGCGGCTCTGCTGCCTTACGGATGCGGCACACCCCTTGCGGGTGCCGCTTTGCCCCTCTTGTAGAAGTACAGCCTAATTCCCGTCTACCGCCAGTCTCCACAATGCGGCGAGCGCCAGCAATGCCGCATTCCGCAGGCAGTCTGCCGCCGTTCTACCGTCACTCGCGCCTCACGATAGTAAGGCGCGGTTGCAAACGAAAACAAATCGTAGGGATTCATGGCGAAGCCATGTACACCGCACCCACACTGCGCAGCGCGTGCAGCTCTTCAAGCTACAGACTGCCAATGTTGGGGGTCGAGGGGGCTCCCCTCGCGTTCTCTTGGGGGTCTAAGGGGGCCATTCTCTCACGTGAGAGAATGGCCCCCTTTCCCGCGTCCCCTGCACGGTGCAGGGGAACATATTGCCCGCGTCAACGCAGAAGAACTTACTTCTCCTCCGCCGCCTTGATCTTGGCGAGTTCTTCTTCCTCCAGCTGGCGATACGCCACCTTACCAACCAGAGTCTTGGGCATATCCTCCTTGAACTCGATGTCATACGGCATGGCGTACTTCGCCACATTCTTGCGGCAGTAGGCCATCAGCACCTGTTTGGTCTCCTCGGTCGCGGGCACGCCCTGCGCAAGCTTGACGAACGCCTTGACCTTCTGCATCTTGTAGGGATCGGGCACACCGATCACGCAGCTCATCTGCACGTACTCGTGCGCGTCGAGGATATTTTCGATCTGGCCGGGATAGACATTGTAGCCGGACGAAATGATCATGCGCTTGGCACGGCCGCGGAAGTAGATAAAGCCCTGTTCATCCATCACGCCCAGGTCGCCCGTGTAGACCCACGTCAGGCCGTCGGCGTGCGTGCGAAGCGTCTGCGCCGTCTCTTCGGGATTGTTCATGTACTCCTTCATCACGGTCGGGCCCGCGAGCAAGATCTCGCCCTCCTGCCCGTAGGGAACCTCCCGGTCAGTGTCCGGCTCGACGATCTTGATGTAGGTATCCGGGAACGGCAGGCCGATGGAGCCCTCCTTGAACATGTGCGGCGGCGTCAGGCAGCAGGCCGTGACCGTCTCGGTCGTGCCGTAGCCCTCGCGCACCTGAATGGACGCCTTGTGGTCGTAGAGGAACTTGTCGAACTTCTTCTTCAGCTCGATCGACAGGCTGTCGCCGCCGGAGAATACGCCCTTGAGCGAGCTGAGGTTCGCCCCGTCCATGCTCGGCAGGCGCAGCAGCGCTTCGTAAAGCGTCGGCACGCCGGCGATGAAGTTGCACTTGTACTTCACGATCTGCTTGGCGTAGCTCTTGGCCGTGAAGCGCGGGATCAGGATGCAGCGGCCGCCCTGCGAGAGCATCGTGTGCACGCACACGCCGAGGCCGAAGCCGTGGAACAGCGGCATCGCCGCCAGCATGCGGTCGCCGGGACGGAACATCGGGTTCGCCGCGATGACCTGCTGGCCGAGGGCGTTGAAATTCTTGTTCGTCAGCACGATGCCCTTTGTTGTGCCGGTCGTACCGCCGGAATAGAGGATCACAGCGGGGTCCGCGCCCTCGCGCTTGACCTTATAGGTCTTATAGTAGCAGGAGTGGGAGAGCTTCATGAAGTCTCTCCACATGATGACCGGCGCATCCTCGGGAATTTTCTCGATCTTGCGTCCCTCGGTGAGCATATAGCCCGCCTTGATCGTCGGGGACAGCGCGTCGCGCACGCTTGCGATGATCATGTTCACGACCTTCGTGCGCTCGCGCACCTTTTCAAACTTGTTGTAGAACTGGTCGAGCGTCACCGCCGCCACGCTTTCCGAGGCGTTCAGGTAAAACTCGATCTCCTTCTCTGCCGACAGCGGATGGATCATGTTCGCAATGCCGCCGACGAGGTTGACGGCGTAGAACATATAGATGGCCTGCGGGCAGTTCGGCATGGCAATGGTCACCTTGTCACCCTCGCGCACGCCGATGGTCTTGAGCGCCTTGGCGCACTGCTCGATCTCGCGGATCATCTGGCGGTAGGTCGTCGACTTTCCCATGAACGTAAAAGCGATGTTGCCCGGATATTTCTTAGCGATCTGCTCCACGGCCTCGAACATCGAGCCGTTGAAATACTCAAGGTGCATCGGCACCTCGCCCATGTAATCCTTCCAGGGCGTTCTGACAATGGAATCACTCATATTCTACTTCCTCCGATAGCGGTCGTTCCAAAAGGGTGGGGTGTTCTAACAGATATTTGAAAAGGCGCACGCTCTTTGCGTAATAGTAGCCGTCGGCAATGCGCTCATCCACGGTGAGGCCGAGGTCGACCGTCTCCTGCATTTCGACAAGGCCGTGCTCGTCGTACAGCGGCGTCCACTTCTTTTCGCCGATGATGCAGAACAGCGAGCTCGTGCCCCAGTTCGTCAGGTGGTGGTAGCCGCTTTTGAGATGAATGGAACCGAGGTTGGAGATGAACACCGAACTGTAGTTCGGGTCCTTGCCGATCAGGAAATCGGGGCACCAGCCGTGCTTGTCGAGCCAGCGGATAAATCGCACCGCCGCCTTGGACAAAAAGCGCGGCAGGCTGTTGAGCACATTCATGCTGTTGTCGGTCGTGTTGACCTTCTTCTGCTCGCGGCAGGCCGCAACCTCCTGGTGGATCTCCTCGTGGATCGTTTCGATGGTGCTCTCAGGCTTTATCTCCAGCAGAGCCATGGCCTCTTCGCTGCCGTCGGCAAACTCCTTTTTGATGACAAAGCCCGCTGTCACCTTATTGCGCTGATAGTAGTTTTCATTCGCGTAAAAGCGGTTGAGCTTCGGCCGTAAAATGACCGTCTTAACGAGCGCCGTCAGGATCACGTGGAAAAACGTGTACTTGAACGGAATGCCCTCATAGTTTTTCGTCGCAATGTAGTCCTTGATGGGCTCTAAATTCACGCGCTCTGCGATATACGCCTCGTTGTCCGCGCGGTTGGGATAGATGATGCCCATGATAAAGTGCAGCGAATCCACATCCCGCAGCAGTGTTGCGTCGCGCCGGTCGCCCCAGCGTCTTTTCTGTTCTGCCATAAAACCTTCTTCCTTTTCTTTCGGTTTTGCTTCTTTTCCCCCACCCTTCCACAAGTGGGACCCCTCTTTAGGGAATAAACCGCTCAAAAATGGCGATCGCGCCCTCGCGCTCCGCCGTCTCCAAGTCTTCTTTCGACCGGATGGTCCAGTAAACGCCCTGCGCGCCGTAGAGCTTACGGCATAAACGCGGCGCCCAGTTTTTCTTATCTTCAAATTTGTAGGCAACAAAATCCGGCTGTGCCATGATATTGCCCAACAGGTTCGTCGTCGCAAACGCCATCGGCAGGCTCAAATTGCCGCGCTCTTTCAAAAAGTCGCAGCTCAACTGCCCGCGGATGACCTCTGGCCGGTGCTTTTTCAGCCACGCCACGCACCGCGGGTCGAACGACTCCACGCAGTACTTGACGTCAAACTTGTCGAGTTCCGCCATCGTGCGCTCGGTCAGCTCGGCAAAATTGTCGCGAAAGCTCTTGACCTCCACAATGAGCGGCAGGCCCGTCCCCGCAAACAGCGCGAGCACATCCTTGAACTGCGGGATGGTCTCCTTCGTCCCGTCCAGCGCATAGTCCTTGAGTTCGTCCGCGCTCAGGTCTTCGAGGTATCCCTCGCGGCCCGTCATGCGCTTCACATCGCTGTCGTGGAACACGGCAAGCGTCCCGTCGCGCAGCAGGTGCACGTCGAGCTCCGCGCCGAAGCCCCGCGCGATTGCGCGCGAGAATGCCGGCAGCGAATTTTCGGGAATGCCCGCCTCCTTATCGTAGAGCCCGCGGTGCGCATAGCGGAATTTCCGCAGCGCCGCCATCGACTCCGTCCCGCGCCGCGCGCGCAGTAAAATCGCCCACGCGACCGCCAGAATCAGGCAAATTCCGACAACGATCTGTAAAATTTTCACTTTAGATCACTTCTTGTATTCGATTTAGTCCGCATCCATGTCCTCAAACGCCGCAAGCCCGGCCTTGGCCTCCACCTTGCAGTCGCCGTGGCGCACGAAGCACATCGTCACAAAGCTGCACGCCACGAAGAACGCCGCATACGGGAACAGCATGCTGTAGCTGATGTGCTTCAAAAGCGTGCCCGCCAAAATCGGCGTCACGACCTGCGCCGCCATCGAAAACGTGTAGTAGTAGCCCGTAAACTTGCCGATATCGCTGCCCTTGCACATCTCGACGACCATCGGCAGCGAGTTGACGTTGATCGCCGCCCACGCAAGGCCGACGAGCGCAAACACGACAAACATCACGGCGTTGATGCTCTGATAATGCGTCGTCAAAAAGTACGCCGACGCAAAGCACGCCGCAAGCAGGATGACGCCGCCCTGAATGGTCTTCTTGCGTCCGATCTTCGACGCCAGCTGCCCCACGGGGATGTACGACACGATGGCCCCGCCCGTCGCGACGAGCAAACACGTCGACGCGCCGCCGAGGCCCTGCCCCATCACGCGTCCGACATACGTCGTCCACCACGTCGTCACGCCGTTGTAGCCGATGTACCACAGCGCGATCGAGTTCAGCAGCATCACAAGGCTGCGCCTGACCTCTTTGGGCAGCTCCTCGCTGCCGTCCGGCTCCTCCTCCACGAGCTGCTGCTCTGGATGCTCGGCCTCGTATTCCTTCTCCGCCGCCGCGAGCTTCGGCTCGTTTGTCGTGAAGTACAGCACGATGACCGAAACCGCCATCAGCACCGACACGACGACAAAAAGCGGTTGGTAGTTCACATGCGCGGCCCCCGCTGTCTTGCTGTTCGGATACAGCACCGCCGCCGCGATCAGATACGAAATGCCGCCGACCGCACCCATCAGGTTGATGATCGCGTTCGCGCGCGATCTTATGGGCTTGGGTGTCACGTCCGGCATCAGCGCCACCGCGGGCGAGCGGTAGGTCCCCATCGCCACGAGCAGCAGCCCCAGCGTGACGACGAACATCGCGAGCTTACCCGTGCTCGCGCCATTTGCGTAGCCGTTGTCAAAAAGCGGCAGCAGATTCATCAGGATCACCGCAGCCGCCGTGCCGCCGAGGATAAACGGCATCCGCCGCCCGATCTTCGTGCTCGTCCGATCACTCAGCGCGCCGAAGAACGGCAGCAAAAACAGCGCCAGCACATTGTCCGCCGCCATGATCGCGCCGGAAATGGTCTCGTCTAAGTGGAACGTGTTCGTCAAAATCAGCGGGATGATGTTGTCGTACATCTGCCAGAACGCGCAGATGGACAAAAACGCCAGCCCCACCAGCACCGTGCGCTTGTGGTCAAGCTTCATAGCCGTTCTCCTTGCAAAGAAAAGTCGATTTCCTTAGAATCACAGTAGAATATCATGTTTTCGCCGAAATAGCAAGCGCCCGTCGCCCGCCGCTCTGTCAAATTCCCGTAAAGCACCAATATTCCTTGCCTTTTCGTCCCGTTTTCGCTATAATGGAACAAAAATTGTGAAAAAGGAGCCCCCATGCTGTTTTGGAAGAAAAAAACGCCCCCGCTCGTCCAGTCCTCCGCCTCCGCGTGGCGCGAGCAGTGGCGCGCGATCGTCCCGCCCGAGTGCCGCAACGTCCCCGTCACCGTCGGCGATAAGACCGTCACCGCCTACGTGCAGATCAACCATTTCGTGATGATGCTCCAGGACGGCTTACTCATGGAGGAGCACTTTTTCGACGTCTGCTCCCACTTCCAGCGCGCGGGCTACCATGTCATCTGGCTCATGCGCTGCACGCAGGACATCGAAAACGGCTATTTGAAGCTCAAAAAGCAGCGCGGCGACAAATGCCTCTGGAAGTGGCGCAAGCCCACGACGAACTTCGGCCGCTGGACATCCGACAACCGCTGCGTGACCATCCTCCTCCAATATAAGCCCGCGCCCGACGGCCCGCTCGAGCACTGCACCGAGCACATTTTGCAGCGCGTCCAGTGGGCGGAGAGCTCGGACAACGCGCAGATGGTCCCCTCGCGCACGGAATTCGCCACCGTCGGCGTCCCCGGCACCCCCGCCGAGCTTGCCAACTGGCTCCGCGGCGGCTTTATGTCGGGCGATTTGTAAAATTTATCCGCATATTTAGTCATAACTTGACTTGCGAAATCAGTCATAATCTCAGTTATTTAGGGTCATTTTGCTTCGTTGCACCGTTTCGCCATGCATCTTTTTTCATGTTTGCGAAACATGAAAGCACTGCTTCGGCAGTGCTTTTTTATTTCTATCATAACGGAGGATTTTGCATTGAAACGTACAACCAACTACGCTCTTCCCGACTGGGAAAAATCGGACTTCATCCAAATGTCCGACTTCAACGACCTGACGCACAAGCTCGACACCGCGCTCAAAAGCCACGACGACACACTGAACACCAAGGCAGACACCTCGGCCGTCACCGCCGTGCAGCAGGAGGTCGCGGCGGCGCGCGAGGCCAACTGCCTCGTCAAGCTCGCGGGCCCGCTCGTGACGACGGCGGCCAACGCCGCGATGGAATTCGACCTCTCGCAGGTCGACATGACCAAGGTTGCGGCGCTGTTCGTCGTGTTCAGTGCGGGCGGCAGCGGAGAAATTAAATTATCCGCTAACGATACAGTCGTATCGTCAATTTGCAGCAACAATTTTTATAATAGGTGTAATTTCCATTGCTGTCCTTATCCATAACAAGGAACATGGTATCAGTGTTGGCAACAACCGTGTTGGTGAAGCCAGCAATGGTAGCGGTCTTGCCCTTGGTAATGGTAACTGCGCCAGTGTTGTGGCTGTTCACATTCGTGGCGTCGCAATACTTAACAAGGTCATAAGAACCGTCAGCATTCACGGAGTAGGTGAAGATGCGGTTGTAGTAGGCATTGTTGTTGGTGTAGTCATCAGCAACCTCCGCAGTGAGAACTTCCACAACGCCGGAATTGTAGTTCGTGGTGACAGCATTATCGACCGAAGCAATCGTAGCACCAGCAACCTTGGTACCATCAGCAAGAACGAGGTCAGCAAGAGCCTTGCCGCCAGCAACAGTGCTGTTGTCGTGCTTCCAAGAAATCTTTTCGACCACAACGTAGTTAACAGAGGAAGCGACCATACCAATCAGGTTGGCATAAGAGTCAACGATGGAATCCCAAGCGGCAGCAGTGTAGAGGCGGTACCCTTGACGTTACCGACATAGAACTTGTCAGCATCGTTGTACTTGGTGTCAGCCAGAGTAGTGGTGGCAGCGGTGGTGCCGTATGCATAGCTCCAGTTCTTCAGCTGGCCCATCGGGGTGACAGTAGCAGCCTCAACAGTCTGAACGACCGGAGAAGCGGTATCGACCGTCATAGTAACGAGGACATACTGACCAACGGTGAAGCCCCCAGCCTCGACGCCAGCCTTGTCAATACCGGTATCATTGACCTGATAGACCTTCCGATCGACAGTGGCATCAGTGACGTGACCATTGCGGTCAGTGGAAGCAGCGGTGACCTTGGCGAGATAGGTATTGATCTCGACAAAGCGGTAACCGGCAGCACCCATGTCATAGACCTCGGTCAGACGGCCCTGAGCGCCAACCAGAGAGGTGGTGTTCTTGGGGTCGATAGCACCTGGTAACCGTAGGATCAGTGACAGTCGTGCTCTTGCCATCAATGTAGGCAGCCTCGATCTTCTTGGAAGAGGTGATGCCCAGATCCTTGGCGATGTCGCACTCGTCGACCTTGGTGGTGTAGGAGGCGTCAGCCTTAGCAACAACGAGGGTGCTCTTGTCGCCGGTGTTGTAGGTCCACTTGGTGGCGGGACGGCCCCACTTGTCGGAAGCAGCAGCGGAAGCGAGCTTGAAGTTCTTCTCGCCGAGGCTGTTGGCCTTGGTGCCGATGACCTTATCGGTCACATAGCCGAAGGCCGGGGTGTAGGTGACCTGAGCCTTCTGGATGCCCTGGAACAGGAGCTCGGCAACCAGCTCACGGGAAGCGGGAGCGTTCAGGTCGGTGGTCTTCGCCACGTTGTCCAGAACGCCGAGCTGCTGCGCGGTCTGCGCAACATGGAGCGCCCAGTCAGCGCCGGAGAACTCGTTGTTCTTGTCGTAGCCAACCGCGCGGAGGATCATGGCGAGGACCTCGTAGCCCGTGACGTTGCCGGACGGCTGGAAGGAACCGTCCTCATAACCCTTGAACACACCCATGCCATTCAGAACGGCAACGGCCTCAGCGTAATCATCGCTGATGCTCTTGTCATCCTTGAAGGCTGCGTTGGAACCGACGACAGCCAGAGACAGAGTCATGACCAGAGCCAGCACCATTGCGAGTAACTTTTTCATAGATGTTACTCTCCTTTCATAAATTTCCATCTTCTCGCGGCCGAACACCCGCCGTCTCTCCCGCTTTCCCGTGGTTGCCGCCAAAATTTGCAAATCTTCAAATTGTTGCAGAGACAATAGAAAATAATCAAAATGCAGCGGAATCAAGACAAAATCGTTCGATTCAGTGGATATCGCATCCACTCAGGATTTTCGCCTTTCCTTGTATTCCAGCGCTTTGTGGGCCAGTCGTGGTAGCGGTTTGGTAGCGGTCCAAAAAATTAAAGTGCGTTTTTCCTGTGATACCAACGGTTTGCAGAATCGCTACCATGGCAGCGCACCCGTTTCACTTAAAAAAAGACGGTGCAGCTGAGCTGCACCGTCTTCGGAAATTTGTGATGGAATTTTCGGAATTTTACACGTTAAAGCGGAAGTAGATCATGTCGCCGTCCTTGACGACGTACTCCTTGCCCTCGCTGCGCAGCAATCCCTTTTCCTTTGCCGCCGCGACGCTGCCGCAGCGGATCATGTCGTCGAAATTGATCGTTTCGGCGCGGATGAAGCCGCGCTCGATGTCGGAGTGAATTTTGCCCGCGGCCTGCGGGGCCTTGGTGCCGTTTTTGATGGTCCAGGCGCGGCACTCGTCCTCGCCGTAGGTCAGGAACGAGATGAGGCCGAGCAGCGCGTAGGAGCACTTGATCAGGCGGTCGAGGCCGGACTCCTGAATGCCGAGCTCCTCGAGGAACATCGCGCGGTCCTCGCCGTCGAGCTCGGCGATATCCTGCTCGAGCTTGGCGCAGATCGGCAGCACCTGCGCGCCCTCGCGGTCGGCGAGCTCCTTGACCTGCTGGAGATACTGGTTGCCGTCCTGATTCGCAAAGCCGTCCTCGTCCATGTTCGCGGCGTAGATGATGGGCTTGAGGCTCAAAAGATCGGCGGTCGCGATGAGCTCAGCGTCGTCGGACGAAACCTCGAACGTGCGCGCGCTCTTGCCCGCGTCGAGCTGCTTGGCAAGAGCAGAGAAGAGCTCGACCTCGTGCAGGAACTTCTTGTCGCCCTTGGCCATCTTCGTCGCCTTTTCGACGCGGCGGTTGACCATCTCAAGGTCTGCCATGATGAGCTCCAGGTCGATGGTCTCAATGTCGCCCAGGGGGTCGACGGGGACGTTCGTGCTCGCGTCGGCCACGACGTGCATGATATTTTCATCGTCGAAGCAGCGCACAACGTGCACGATGGCATCCGTGCGGCGGATGTTCTCAAGGAACTTGTTGCCGAGACCCGCACCCTGGCTTGCGCCCTTGACAAGACCCGCGATATCGACAAATTCGATGACGGCGGGGGTCTTCTTCTTGGGGTGGTACATCTCGGCGAGCTTATCGAGGCGCTCGTCGGGAACGGCCACCATGCCGACGTTCGGCTCGATGGTGCAGAAGGGGTAGTTGGCGCTTTCCGCGCCCGCGTTGGTGATCGCGTTGAAGAGAGTGGACTTGCCGACATTCGGCAGTCCGACGATACCTAATTTCATTTGTACTCATTCTCCTTCGATTTTCCTTGATTTTCAAGGGGTTTCAGCGTTTGGCGCCTTGGCTGTTACACCATTTTTACACCATTTCCGCATTTGGATTTATTGGATTTCATCAGACTACACCATTTTGCTGAAATTGCTTGATGGCATAATCCAGCGATTCGGCAGTCACATGAACATACC
>OLRF01000351.1_pt1 | contig 62392 bp, 51 predicted proteins | sample 1672061 | NCBI WGS metagenome assembly OLRF01 (sample SAMEA3136641, study PRJEB25190) | human gut metagenome | reverse complement strand
TCTCGGGCTTTTCGGGATTCTCGGGAACGTCCTTCTCTGACTTCGAGAGCGCGAAGGAGTCGATTCTCGTTGCGCCGTCCTTCGCCTCATCGTCGAGCATATAAGCGTCGAAATAGAGCTTGCTGCCGTCGATGGTTATCGCAGAGAACACTGCGCTGTGGGCATCGTAGATAGCCTCGGCTCTCGGGAAGAGCTTGTCGGTATCCTTGACATCCTTGGTCTGGTAGTCCTTGACACCCGCGCATGCGCTGATGACATAGACGGTGCCCTCGGGATTGAGCTTGGCGGTGTACTCTCTGCCGCCGAAGGTTATCTTCTGCTCCTCAGCCTTGACAACTTTATTGTTGTCCATGACATCGGTGCGCAGATAGACATGATCGTGACCCTGGAGGACGATATCGATGCCGAGGTCGGGCATGAGTCCGCAGAGCTGCTTGCGCATAGCCTTGACATCCTTGTCGTCATAGTGCGAGCCATTGGAATAGAGCGCCTTGTGGAGGACGACTATCTTCCACTGAGCGTCGCTTGCCTGGGCGTCCGCCTTGAGCCATGCGAGCTGATCGTCGCTGAGTGCCTTATCCTCGCTGAGGTTGTTGGTGTTGAGGACGATGAAATGAGCGTTGTTGTAATCATAGGAATAGAACACGCCGCTCTCTCTGTCCTGATCGACCGTCTCGGGCAGGACGAAGTTCTGGTCGAGCATATATCCGCTCTTCTCATGATTGCCCGCTGCGGGCATGATAGCGGTGTTCTTGATGTTCTCGGAGGCATTGAAGAACCACTGCCACTGCTTGAAGTGCTTGGTGTAATCGACCTGGTCGCCTGCGCTGGCAAAGAACTTGCCCTCGGGGAACATCTTGAGCGCGGTATCGACTACCTTGCCCCATGTGCCGTACTGAACAGCGTTCTGCGACTGCTCGTCGCTGACATGGAAGAAGGTGAAGGAATCGGAATCGTCCGCGGTCTCGATTATACCCGTACCGCTCCACCAGCCGTACTTTGCATCGCCGACTCTGTAGCAATACTTTGTGCCGGGCTCGAGGCCGGTTATGGTCGCGGTGTGGCGGTTGACATTGATGCCGTAGGAGATGAAGCCGATAATGCCGAGATCGACACCGGGATACTCTCTCTTGACGAGCTCGGAGGTCGTGCTGACCTTGACTCCCTTGGGAAGCTTATCAGTGAAGGTCGGATTCTCCGAATACTCGGCTATCTGAATGTCAGAATTTTTGAGGCTGTACTTTGTATACCAGTTGATGCTTCTCTCGGTCGATGCGTCGCCGGTGAAAGTTGTGCCTATATTTGAGGGCAGGCGCATATTGTCCTGCGTTACCTCGGGCTCGACGGGACCGTCATAAACGAGGGTCACATCGAGGTCGGACTTCTCGGCAGGATTCGTATCCTCAACGAGGCTGCGAAGCATTCTGCCGATGGTGTAGCCGATGCTGTCATACTGGCTCTGGGTCATGTACTCGTCGATAACAACGGTGTTGAGTATATTGCGGATGCTGCTGTACTTCTCGGGCAGGAGGTTGAGCACGCTGTAAATAACATTCTCATAGCTCGGGTTGCCGCGGAAGATTATATTCATGAAGATGTCGGTCATAACGCCCATGGGGCTTGTGACCGTGCCGGCGGGGAAGAGCTTGCCGGGGTTGAACTTGAGGGTGGAGAGGATCTCTCCCTCGATAACGTCGTCAAGCAAGGTGTCGATAAGGAAGTTCAAAAACTCCTTGGCACCGTCTCTGTTCTCAAAATAGTCGAGAACATCGTTCATGAACTTGTCGTCGCTGATATCCTCGTTGGCGTTGTAGAGGGTATAAAGAACGGTGTAGGCGGCATCCTCAAGGGTGCCCTTCTCGTTCTTGCTCTCCATGCCCATAGCCTCATAGAACTTTGTGCATTTATAATCAGAGACCTGATAGTTGAGAGCCTTTGTGACTACGCCGTCAATGACCTCCATAACATGGTCGGGGTTATTGATATAAGCCTCGTCGACCTGCGCGCACAGATCCTTGATGAAGCTCATAATGTTGCTGCTGACCGTAAATATCTCGACGCTGCCGACCTCGAAGCCGTTCGTGCCGAGCGCGTCGATGATTATCTTTTCAAGGTCGATTCCCGAAGCCTCAAGATATGCATAGAGTCCGCCAGCCTCCTGAATGTCCTCGAAGATGCCGGAAAGGGCATTGTCGATCGAGGTCATAGCGAAGTTGTGGAGATCGCCGGGGCCATAGGTCTTGAAGAACGAGAAGCTGTTCTTATAGGGCTGGGCATAAGTCTTAGACGTACCGTTGGGGAAGTTTACAACAATGGGGCCGTCCTCGTCAATGTCGTGGGACTTCGCATCGCAGATTATCTTGCCGTCCTGAGTGTTGTCAAAGGTGACGGTTCTGAACTTGTTCGGGAAGCCCGAAAGAGATGTGGTCTCGATATCATAGAGAGTCTCGCCGTTGTCGCTGACATGGGAGGCTATATCGGGAGTGTGGAGATGTCCGCTGAAGGTGAAGTGCATACCTGCGTCTGCGAGAGTCTCGGCGCACTCCATCCAATCGTCGAGCACGAAAGCGAAGAACAGCTCAGGCTCGATGGTCATGTGCGGCGCGAAGTTGTGGTGACCCATGCCGATGATAGTCTCGCCATTTTTCTTCGCCTTTTCGCACTGCTTGAGCACCCACTGCATGAGCTCGGGGGTGATGCTGCCCGCGGTCTCCTGAACATCGTCGCCCTTGGCGGTGACATCGGACGAATACTTGTTGGTATCCATGACGATGAGTCTGTAGCCGCCCTTGAGGCTTATAGCGTAGGAGAGCTGACCCGCCTGACCTGTGGTGGGGGTGAAGACATCTTCTTTTTCGTCCGTCACAAGGTCGCGTCCGAGATTCTTATAGATCTCGCGGAACGCCTCGGGAGAGGTGACTTCGCCGGACTCTTTGACGCCGTTTTTGAATGTAACGCCGTTATAGTTGTTGACATCGTGGTTGCCGTTTACAACGATGACCTGTATTCCGCTCTCCTTTTCAAAGGCTTCGAGCTTTGCGGCAAGAGCCTTGTGACCCGCCAGCTCGCCGTTGAGGGTCAGATCGCCGGGCAGGAACACATAGTCGCTCTTCTCCTCAGCGGCCTTGTCGAGAGCCGCTGTCAGGAGCGCGTCAACCTCGTTGTGCTGACGGGAGCCTTTATCGTTCCATTCGTTGTAGGCTTCGCTGAATCCGTTTTCCGTGTCTCCGGTTCCTTTTTCGGAATCAGCAAAATAGTGAATGTCGGAGATGGATGTGACTTTGAGCTTGCCCTTCTCGGTCTGCGCAAAGGCACTGAAAACTCCGGTCGGGAGGGCGGCAAGGACGAGGGTCATGCAGACTATAACTGCAATGATGCGTCTTGCCAGTCTTCCTTTGTTTTTCATTTCGTTTCCTCCTTTTTTCTGGTTTTATATTAAATAAAAACGAAAATGCTTAATCCTCCGAGCCGTCCGTCTGCTCGGCTATGCCGAGATATGCGTCCGCCTCCGCGGCGTCCATGCTCTCGATTCCCTTGAGCTTGCCCGCCATGATACGGTTTCTGTCCTGCGCGGCAACAAGGGTGCGCCCCGCCTCGTCTATCTTTTTCTTCGCCTTGTCGAGCACATCGCCGAACTTTTCATACTGCGCCTTGGCGACGGAGAGCAGACGGCGGACTTCGTTCGCCTTCTCGTTTATCGCCACGGCTCTGAAGCCCATGGAGAGAGAATTGAGAAGCGCTGTTATTGTAGTCGGTCCCGCTATCATAATGTTATATTCGCGCTGGATGCGCTCGGCTATTCCAGTGCGCGAGGACGCGATTTCGGCGTAGAGTCCCTCGGTCGCGAGATACATTATCGCAAACGGAGTCGTCGCCGGAACATTTATGTATTTGGTGACGAGCTTTGCTTCGCTCAGGACTCTGTCCTCAAGAGCCTTGCGCGCCTTGGCGACTTCTTCGGCGTCCGCGCTGTCCGCGGCGGAGCAGAGGCGCACATAGTCCTCCATCGGGAACTTCGAGTCAACGGGGAGATAAGCGTCCGCGCCGCCGTCGCCGGCAGGAATGCGTATAGCAAATTCAACGCGCTCGGAGCTGCCCGGGCGGGTGGCGAAGTTTTTCTCGTACATATTGGGTATCGTCTGGTCGAGTATGCCCTCGAGCTGGACTTCCGCCCATGTGCCGCGCGCCTTGACATTCGTCAGCACGCGGTTTAAGTTCGTGACATTCGTTGTAACACCGGTCGAGAGCTCTTTCATCTCGCCGAGCGATTTGTAGACATTTTCAAGCTGCTCGGAAACGGTCTTGAACGAGCTGTCGAGTCTGGTAGTGAGAGTCGAGGAGAGCTTCTCGTCGACGGTCGCGCGCATTTCATCGAGCTTTTTCTCGTTGCTCTGCTGCATTTTTTCTATCGACTCTGCAATAATTCTCGACTGTCTGTCGTTTTGTTCTATGTTATTGCGGCGGATAGTGTCAAGCGACTTCGAGAACATATCCGTCAGCTGCTGCTGATGCTTGAAATTCGCCTCGGTCATGAGTGCAAGGCGCTCGTTCATCTTGTCGAGCGATTCGGTGAGCTCGGAGCGCATGTCCTTCTGATTGCCCGCGCTCTCTCTGCGGCTGCGCTCGAACTCGTCGCGCAGCTGACCCTCGAGCGAGCTGACTTTATGCTCAAGCTCCTTTATTTGCCCGTCCTGCGCGGAGGGGCGGCTGAGCTTCGTTATAATGATCACAAGCAGCACGGCGCAGACAGCCGAAAGAGCCGCCGCGATATATAAAACAGCGTTCATAATTCCGATCTCCAAAATCTGTAAGATATGATAAAGAATTGTAACAGATTTTTAAAAAAATTGCAACATTTATACAGATATATTTTTAACAATAAAAATTTTTTGAACAATATTATATTTGCCGGATAATATTTGCAACTAACGGTTGATAACGGGAGTGGTTTTATGCTACTATATAATGTATCTGAAAGGGGCTGCGCGCCCCGAAAAAATTATGCCTCAGACCGCCCGCAGAATTTGTATAAATACGCCGGCGTTTTCGATATACGGAGGAAAAGCATGAAAAAAATTACGAGAATAGCTTCAATATTTCTTTCGCTCGCGCTGATATTCGCAGCCGCCGCCTGCGGCAAGGACGGCTCGGGCGCGTCGCTGAGCTATCCGATAGCAGCTCAGCCGGAGTGCCTCGACCCGCAGATAGCGCAGGGCGCGGAGGCCAAGACCGTCGTGCTCAACTGCTTCGAGGGACTTGTCCGCAAGGACGCAGAGGGCAAGTATTCCCCCGCCGCGGCAAAGAGCTGGAGCTATGACGCCTCCTCACTCACCTATACTTTCAAGCTCCGCGAGGACACGCGCTGGGTCATAATGAAAAAGGCGTTCAAGCCGATCCTCGGCGACAACATAGACAAGACCTTCGACTCCCGCGTCACGGCGGCGGATTTTGTCTTTGCGCTCAGGCGCGCGGTAGCCCCCGCAACGGGTGCGCCCGAAGCGCTGAGCCTCGGCGTCATAAAGAACGCAAAGAGCATAATAAACGGCAAGATGTCCTCCGACAAGCTCGGCGTGCAGGCGGTCGGCGACTTTGAGCTGCGCATAACGCTCGAAAACTCAACGGACGAATCGGCTTTTCTCGATCTGCTGACAAAGGCAATATGCATGCCCTGCAACGAGACTTTCTTCAACGCAACCAAAGGGCGTTACGGACTCGACTACTCGACGCTCCTGTGCAACGGTCCGTTCTATCTCTCATATTGGCTGCACGACTCCGCACTGACTATAAAAAACAACGACGACTACACCGGACCTTTCCCGGCGAAGCCCGCGAGCGTGTCGCTCGTAATCGACGGCGACAGCAAGCAAAGGCTCAATTCCCTGCTCGACGGAACTTACTGCGCCGCCCAGCTCGGCACGACTGCGCCCGATTCGTCCGATCTCTCCGTCACCAAGAGCTACGACACTGTTTGGGCTCTGTGTTTTAACTGCTCCGACGTGTCGCTCTCCAACGTGTCGCTGCGCCGCGCGCTCTGCACGGCGGTTGACTACAACTCGCTGACGCTCGAGAGCGAGGATATGCAGAAAACTTATTCGATAATTCCACCCGCCTGCTCCGTCGGCGAGGGAGCGGATCTTAACAGCGAGCCGGTAAGCATTCTCGGCTACGATATGAACAGATCCGCCGGATACTGGACTCAGGCGCAGAAAGATCTCACAGGCAAGCTGAACCTTGAGATAATCTGCCTACCCGAGCACGAAAACGCCATGCGCCGCATGATACAGGGCTGGCAAAAAGTATTCGGTCTGAGCGTCAATTTCACTGTCACCGCACTCGACAGCGCGACTCTTTCATCGCGCGTGCAGGACGGCGACTATCAGATAGCCCTGACCTCCATGTCCGCGGGCATAACCGACGCCGCAGGTTTCCTTTCTACGCTCACCTCGCAGGGGACGAACAACATAGTACGCCTCAGCGACGCGCAGTTTGACGCGTCCGTCAAGAACCTCAAGGCGCTGAGCGGTGCAGGACTCGTCAAGGCTTGCCGCAGCGCGGAGGGCAGACTGCTCTCGCTCGGCGCTGTGCTCCCGATGTTCATAACCCCGAGCTATTTTGCAACGGCGAAGGGCGTCAACGGCCTGAGCGTTGACCCCGAGAGCTCGGCGGTCGATTTTGTTTTCGTAACGGCAAAGGACTGACAAGATGAAAAAGGAAAATAAACTCAAATATATACTCCCCGAAAATCGGACGGTGCGCATTGTGCTCGCCGTCTTTTTCTGGTTATTGGCGGTGGCGTGTGCCGGATGCATATTTTGGCTTTCGAGCAAAAACGGCAACCAGTCGCAAAATATGAGTGACAGTGTGCGCGGTATTTTGATGAAACTCTTCGGCCCACTTCTGAACAGCTTCATCGTGCGCAAGTTCGCGCATTTCTTTGAATATGCGGCACTCGGGTTTCTTATCGGCTGCGCGTTTTTCCTCAGCCGCAGGTGTTTTTCTCCGATAACTGCGGTCATTTGCAGCGCCCTTTATTCAATCAGCGACGAGATACACCAGTATTTTGTCCCCGGCCGCGCCTGCCGCATTTTTGATGTCGGAGTCGACACCCTCGGCGCGCTGACGGGTACACTTATCCTCGCCCTCATAATTCTTATTGTGAACTCAATTGCAATACGCAGAAAGGAAAAATATTCCGCGTAAATTTTTAGCATTTCTATTGTCGTTTTATAACAGTATATGATATAATAATGCTTATATAGAGACTTTTTGGCTGAGAGGTATATTTAATGGATCATAAAGAGGGGCTCATAGTCGGGCGCAACGCAGTGCTTCAGGCTCTCGAAAGCGGCAGAACGATAGACAGCGTGACCGTTGCACAGGGTCAGCGCGGCGGACAGGCAGGCAGAATAATAGACATCTGCCGCGAGCGCAAGATTCCCGTCAAATTTGCCGATCAGCGCAGGCTCGACCGACTCTGCGACGGCGCGGCGCATCAGGGCGTTGCGGCATTTGCCGCGGCTCACGAATACGCCGAGATGGACGATATTTTCGCCCTCGCCGAGAGCAGAAACGAAAGTCCGTTCATAGTCGTGTGCGACTCGCTTGAAGACCCGCACAATCTCGGCGCTATCCTCAGAAGCGCGGAAGCAGCCGGAGTTCACGGGGTAATTATCCCCAAGCGCAACTCCGTGACCCTCAACTACACAGTCGCAAAGACCTCGGCGGGCGCTATTGAATATGTCCCTGTAGTAAAAGTCGCGAATCTCCCCGCCGCCATCGACGAACTCAAATCGCGCGGTGTCTGGATATTCGGCGCGGACATGGACGGCACGGATTACACCGCCCTCGACTACAGCGGCAGCATCGCCCTCGTCATCGGCTCCGAGGGCAAGGGCATAGGCCGCCTTGTGCGCGAAAAATGCGATTTTATCGCCTCATTGCCGATGCGCGGCAAAATAAATTCTCTAAACGCCTCCGTCGCGGCGGGAATCCTCATGTTCGAAGCGGCGAAACACAGAAACTGACTTTTATCCGATTCAGTATATACAATTGGGGTGAGATGAGTGGAAAACAGATCTTCCGATAAGCGGAGCAAGATTTCACTTGACAGAGTTCTCCGCGAGGTGGCGGAGCTTGAAAACAGCCGCGGCGAGCCGGACAGGATCTGGTCGCTGAGCGACATAGACGATTTGTTGGCGAGTACGGATACCGATTCCACGGCACCTGCCGACGAGGACGACACCGAGCTTCTGTCAAGCATCCAATACTATGAAGGCAGATACTCTGACGATGATACGCCGTCGGAGTCTGAACCCGTATACAATCAGCATGGAACCGAAGGACCGAAAGATCAGGCGGATTCGGATCCAGAGATTGCCGCCGAGCCGGAACCCGAGATTCCGTCGGTCGCGGCTGAGGCTGCCACAGAACCAGGAATTGAAGAATCCGCCGAATCCGACGATGCGGAGCAGACTGGCAAAGAATCTGACGAAGTCGAGGAGGCAGAAGAATCCGCAAGCGAAATATCTTCCTCAGAGTTGAATACGTCCGAAGAGCCTGTGGACGAAACTTCTTCTGAAGAGCCAGCAAGCGAAGAGACGGCGGAAGCTCCTGCAGAGCCGGAAAAAGCCGAAGCGGCACAGGAATGTGCCGATGAAGCCGAGCCGGAAGTCGGAGAAGCTCCGATCGAGGAAGCTGCCGCCGATGAGAGCGCGGATATATACTCCGATTCAAAGCTTGAGCTGTCCGTTGTAAAAGCCGACGGCGAAGATGATGATGTTCACGAATCTGACAACGAAGTTGATACAGACGAATCGGACGAATCAAATGAATCCGATGAACCTGATAACAGCGATAACATTCTGACGCTTCACGGCGAGGAAGAAGAGCCAAAGGACGAGGATGAAGCCGAGAAAAAGCCGACGGTAGAGGAGCTTTTCGGTGCGCCCGCGTCGAGATATTTCGGCGAGCCGACCGAAGAGCCGGAAGAGGACCCCGAACGTGAGAGCCGCGCCATACCCGGTCTGTTCGGCGACACAGTTGTGTTCGGTCCGATGAAATCCCTATCAGAGCCGACGCAGAGCAAGCCGGACGATGAATATAAGACAAAGCTCATGGCTGCAATCGGTTCGGCAAAAGAGCCCCAGAGCGCCGAGACGATAGAGAAACCCGGAGTTATCTTAAAGCGCGGTCCGCTCTCCGAAACATCGGGGCTCGAGCCCCTGCCGCAGGTCATTCCCGCCGAAGAATTTGTCGGTTCAGGGGACGATAAGCCCGCGTCGATAGAAGATCAGCCTTTCACGAATCCCGCCGCCGGCAATCAACCGGAGGAGGAGCAGATGATGCTCAGCGGCTTCGGCGAAGAGCCGGAGACCGAAAAGATAGACGAAGACGAACTCCGCAGCGAGCTCGACAAAAAGAGGGCGGAGAAGAAGAAAAAGTTCGTCCTGCTCAGCGGTCTCGGCGACGATGAGCCGCAGGAGGACGAAAACCTGCCCGAAGAGAAAGAGGACGAACCGGAGAAACAGCCCGAGAAAAAGAAAAAGCACTCCGAAAAAGCTCCTCTCGAATATGAAAAGCCCGAACAGCGCGGAAGAGTCTATAACAGTCTCAAGAACGCCGCATCGCAGTTCAAGACCTCGGTTATCGGTCTGTGCGTACTTGAAGGCGTATCGCTGCTTTTGCTGCTCGTGCCGAAAATTCTCGAGTGGGCGGCGATAGACGCACCCGCGTTCGACCGCGGAGGCGCGGGACTTGCGGCGGCAAATATAGTGCTTCTGCTCGCGTCATTCTATCTCGCGTTCCCGAATATTTTATCCGGCGTAAAAGCGCTTGCAAACGGCCGCGTGACCGGCGGCGCAGTCGGCGGGCTGACGTTTATACTCGCCCTCGTTCAGACGATACTCTCGTTCTTCAACAAATCGCCCGAGGGCGCTTCGGGTATGTTCTACTGCGCGGCGGCGATATTCGCCCTGCTTATGACCGCCGAAAACAGCAGCCGCGGCACAGCGCGCGTGATGCAGAATTTCCTCTTCTGCACCGCAAAGCGCAAATCCGGGCTCTACGGCATAAGGGCTATCGAGAGCGAGAAAGACGCATTTGAAGTCGGACGCGCGCTCAAGATGGGCAACCCCGACATTTTATATTCCGGCAGGGTCGAGTTCCCCGCAGACTTCATCAAAAATTCCGAAGCCAACTCCCCTGCGGACAGCTGCATAAAGCGCAGCCTGATAATTTCTTCGGCTGTCTCCGTGCTGCTCGCAGTTATATCGGGCATAATAACAAAAGATATATTCCAGGCGTTCGGCGTGCTCACCGGTGCATTCTGCCTGACTTCACCCTGCGCTATAGAACTCGCGCTGATGATCCCGCTCTATCTTGAGAACAGGAAGCTCAACGCAGAAGGCGGCATGATAGCGGGCTACGATGCGGCTCTCGAATGTTCCGAGGCGGTCGCTGCTTCTGTTGACAGCGCCGATCTCTTTGACCGCGCGGCGTGTGAGATGCACGGAATGAAGGACTTCCACACCGTGCGCATAGACGACGTTCTGCTCTACGCAGTCGCCATAGTGCTCAAATCCGGCGGTCCGCTTACAGATGTTTTCAACCGCATTATCGGCGGCTCGACCGAGCTTCTGCCGCCCGTGCGCGACATGATATATGAGGACAGACTCGGTCTCTCAGCCACAATATATAATCAGCGCGTGCTGCTCGGCAACCGCAACCTGCTCACGCACCACAATATCGAAGTTCCGCTCAAGTCCGAGGAAGACAAAGTCAAGCGCAACGGGCGCAAGATCCTCTACATAGCGATCGACTCCCAGGTCGCGGCGATGTTCGTTTTCAACTACGCCGAGGACGCCTCGCTCAAGGATTCGATAAACGAGATGGCAGACAACGGCTTCAGCCTTGTCGTTCGCACGGACGACCCGAACGTGACCGACGAGCTCATCGCTGCCCGCTTCGGCATAGCGCAGAAAGATGTCAAAATGACGCTCTCCCACGGCGCACGCATATTCAGCGCATACCGCGACAGCGTTGTTGACTCAGCCCCCGCAAAGGTCATGCACGACGGCTCCGCCCGCTCTTATTTCAAGAGCATAGCGGCGTGCGGCAGGCTCGCGAACTTCGCTTCGCGCTGGGCAGTGTTCGCCCTTATCGTGCAGGCGGTCGTGGCGGCGGGTGCGATACTCTGCGTCGCACTCAAGGCGTTTGCGTTTGTGTCGCCCCTGACGGCAGTTGTGGTTCAGGCCGCGATAGTGGCTTTCAGCGTAATACTGGAAAAATTCAAGAAATAACTACGGGGGCTGCGCCGCAAGGTGTCAGCCCCTTTCTGAAAGGATAAGCGGATATGCAGGAAAAATCGATTAAGACAAAAATTGATTTAAACGGCAAGACCGTGCTCGTGACGGGCGCGGCAGGATTCATCGGCTCTTTTCTCTCGGAGCGTCTGCTCTCAGACTTTGAAGATATCCGCGTCATCGGCTTCGACAGCGTCAACGACTACTATGATATCCGTCTGAAAGAATCGCGGCTCAAAAAGCTTCAAAAACACGAAAATTTTATTTTTATTAAAGCTAACCTCGCGGACAAAGACAAAGTGAACGAAGTGTTCTGCAAATACTCGCCGCAGATAGTTGTCAACCTCGCGGCGCAGGCGGGGGTGCGCTATTCGATAACGAATCCCGACGCCTATATCGAATCGAATATAATCGGCTTTTATAATATTCTCGAAGCCTGCCGCCACTCATACGACGACGGCGCGACACCTGTCGAGCACCTTGTATATGCTTCGAGCTCGTCGGTCTACGGCAGCAACAAAAAAGTGCCCTACAGCACCGACGACAAGGTCGACAACCCTGTCAGCCTTTACGCCGCAACGAAAAAGTCCGACGAGCTGATGGCTCATGCCTATTCGAAGCTCTATAACATCCCCTCGACGGGACTTCGCTTCTTCACGGTCTACGGACCCGCAGGCCGCCCGGACATGGCGTATTTCGGCTTCACCGACAAGCTTCTTCGCGGCGAGACAATCCGCATTTTCAACTACGGCAACTGCAAGCGCGACTTCACATATATCAATGATATAGTCGAGGGCGTTGTGCGCGTCATGCAGGGCGCGCCGGAGCGCAAAAACGGCGAAGACGGTCTGCCCGTTCCGCCGTATGCAGTCTATAATATAGGCAACCAGAACCCTGAAAATCTGCTCGACTTTGTTGACATTCTTCAGCAGGAGCTTATCGCCGCAGGCGTTCTGCCGAACGATTACGACTTTGAGGCGCACAAGCAGCTTGTCCCTATGCAGCCCGGCGATGTCCCCGTGACCTATGCAGACACGACCCCGCTCGAGCGTGACTACGGCTACAAGCCCTCGACCGATCTCAGAACCGGGCTTCGCAACTTCGCCCGCTGGTATAAAGATTTTTACAAGATTTAATGGCATATATATCATATATATAATGTATGTCTGCGGAGCTGAGATACTGTGGCTGAGCGGACGCACGGACGAGTGATAAATTGGGAGTTGTATTATTCATTGTATATGTCATCAATTAGCAATACACAATATCGCAAATTTCAAATTATCCGCCTGCCTCTATTTCAAAACAAGCGACATAAAAAATCCTACCCGCAGAAAAACCGTGGGTAGGATTTTTTCACTCCCCGTCAAGTCAACGGGGTTCATTTTCGCTTTTCATCAAAGATACTTTTTGATAAACTTATCAACTGTTGACCAATATTTTTCGGGGTCGACGGTCGAGGCTTCTGCGTGCGGTGCGCCGGGAATAACCAGCTTCTCTTTGTCGCACGCGGCGGCGCGGTAGACGCGCTCCTGCATCCAGAACGGGACGAAATCGTCCTTGTCGCCGTGGATGAACAGGGTCGGCGTGACGGAGCGTGAGACCTGCTCGATGCACGAAGCCTTCTTCATGTCATAGCCCGCGCGCAGCATCGTTGCGCTTCTTGCGGCGGAGAGGAACGGGAAGGCCGGCAGACCGTAAACGTCCTTCATGTTGGCTCTGCACTCGTCCCAGACGGATGTATATCCGCAGTCCTCAATAGCGCAGACGACATTCGATTCGAGCGGCTCGCCGGTGGTCATCATGACTGTAGCCGCGCCCATCGAGAGACCGAAGAGCACTATCTTCGCGTTCGCATTCTCGTTGATTATGTAGTCGATCCACGCCTTGATGTCGATTCTGTCGTTCCAGCCCATGGTTACATAGTTCGACTCGCTCGCGCCGTGGCCGCAGAGATACGGGAACAGGCAGTTGTAGCCCATCTCATGGAACCTCTTGCCGAACGAACCCATTCTTCTGGGCGATCCGGTGTAGCCGTGAATGACTATCACCCAAACATCGCTCGGCTCGTCTGCAAGGATTATCTCGCCGTGGACATATCCGCCGCGGGGAGTGACTATCTTCACCTTTGCGGGACTCGCGGAGTCGAACCACTCCATACCCTCTTTTGTGATGCCGTCATACTCGTTCTTTTTCTCGTCCATTTTTTTTGCGATGGACTTTTTGCTCATGGTCTTGTTGAAAATCGCGTTGCCGACAGCAAGATATGCCGCGCCGACTGCTGCACCTGCGGAAGCGGCTGCTATGACAAGCTTTTCAGATGAACTTTTCTTTCCCACTGAAATTCATTCCTTTCATTTTTATATGAGCCTTATACAGGAGTATTCTATCATAAAAAGTTCTCAGTTGCAATAACAAAAAGCCCCTGCAAAATAATACAGGGACTTCGGATATGTACCCGCCGCGCGGCGGGTGAGGTTTATTCCTCGTTGAGCTTATTGCGCTTGTTCTGGGCCTTGTTCTCCTGCTGATTCTGCTGCTTGTTGTTCTGCTGCTGATTCTGCTGGTTCTGACCCTGCTTGTTCTGCTGATTGCGGTTTTCCATTGAGAGCACACTCCATAGATCCCTTCGCGGGAAAATTAGGATTTTTTCAAATCCGTTTTATATTCTTTCCCCCGGTTCGCGTTTTTATGAGCCTGAAACTAATGAAAATTTTGCCTTTTTCTGATATAATTTATAATAGAAAGCTTACGGAGGTCAGCAGATGGAAATATCCGACGAACTCATATCGCATCTCGAATCGCTCGCGCATATTGAGCTTGACACCGACGAGCGCGAGGATTGCCGCAGAGATTTTGAAAAGATAATATCATATATGGACACGCTGTCGGCGCTCGATACCGACGGCGTTGAGCCGCTGACCAATTTATCCGACACGGTGAATGTCCTGCGTGAGGATGAGACGGGCGAGACGCTCGGCGTCAAAGAGGCTCTGTCGAATGCCGCAGAAACGGCGGGCGGCTGCTTCTGCGTCCCGAAGACAGTGGAATGAGGTGCGCTATGAGAGATATGATTAAAGATTCCGCCCTCGTTCTGGCAGAAAAAATCAGGTGCGGCGAGATTAAAATCGCCGAAGTTTTGGACGCCGTATATGAATCCGAGGAGCAGAATAAAGAACTCAACTGCTTCATCACGCTCTGCCGCGAGCGCGCATATAGCAAAGGCTCGGAGATACAAAAACGCATCGATGCAGGCGAATATATCTCGCCGCTCGCGGGCGTGCCGATATGCATAAAGGACAACATCGCGGTAAAAGATGTCAAAATGACCTGCGGGTCGCGGATGCTCGAAAATTATGTGCCGCCCGTAAGTGCGGCGGCGGTAGAAAAGCTCGAAGAAGCGGGGCTTATTATAGTCGGCAAGCTCAACATGGATGAATTCGCCATGGGTTCGACGGGCGAGACTTCGTATTACGGCGCGGTGCTCAATCCCGTTGACAAAACGCGCGTGCCCGGCGGTTCATCCTCGGGTGCCGCGGCTGCAGTCGCGGCGGGGATAGTCCCGCTCGCGCTCGGCTCGGACACGGGCGGATCGGTCAGACAGCCCGCGGCGTTCTGTGGGGTATTCGGCTTCAAGCCTACCTACGGCACCGTCTCCCGAAACGGGCTTGTCGCCTATGCCTCGTCGTTTGACCAGATAGGCGCGATAGCGAGAAATGCCTCCGACTGCACGGCTCTCGCGGCGATAATATCCGGGCGCGACTGCGGCGATTCTACAACAGTGGATACTGCTCCCGTCCGTTCGGATTTTGTCGAGTCCTATTCGCTCTGCGGCAAAATTATAGGCGTGCCGAATGAATTTATTGATAATTGCGGCGAAGATATCCGCAGTGCGGTGAATAATGCGCTCAAAAAAGCTGAATCGCTCGGCGCGAGGGTTGAATATTTCTCGCTTCCGCCGCTCAAATTTGCCGTGCCCGCCTATTATATAATCGCCTGCGCGCAGGCAAGCTCGAATCTTGCGCGGTATGACGGGGTTCGCTTCGGGCGGCGCGCGCAAAATTCAGACGACCTGACAAAAATGTATGTCAAAAGCCGCTCCGAGGGCTTCGGGCGCGAGGTCAGGCGCAGGATAATGCTCGGTAATTTCGTGCTCAGTGCAGGATACTACGACGCATATTACAACAAGGCGCTGAGAGCGCGCAGGGTTATACGCGACGCGCTTTCGGACGCTTTCAAAAAATATGATTTCATCGCGGGCGCCGTTTATCCGTCAACTGCGCCGAAACTCGGCGAGAGCCTTGACGACCCGCTGAAAACTTATATCGGCGACGCATACACCGTTCCGGCTAACCTCGCGGGGCTCCCGGCAATAAGCGTGCCGTGCGGAAAAACAGCCGCGCTTCAGCTCATGGCGGCACCGTTCGCGGACGAGAATCTTTTGGGCGCGGCGAGATGTCTGGCCCTGTAACATTTAAAAATTTACAGAGTATGATCGTGTTGAACAAGTTTGAAGACACATCTAAGCGCAGTCGGACGGCGCAATGCTTGTAAAGTTTTAGGCATTACAAGGTACTATGGGAGGCTTTCAAATGAGATACGAAACTGTTATCGGGCTCGAGGTCCACATAGAGCTGCTGACTGAGACAAAGATATTCTGCTCCTGCCCGACTGAGTTCGGCGGCGAGCCGAACACGCATGTCTGCCCCGTGTGTCTCGGACTGCCCGGCACTCTGCCGACGCTGAACAAAAAAGCTGTTGAGCTTTCCGTCCGCGCGGGACTCGCGGCGGGCTGCGAGATAACACCGATAAGCTGCTTCGACCGCAAAAACTATTTTTACCCCGACCTGCCGAAGGCATATCAGATATCCCAGTTATATCTGCCGCTGTGCCGAAACGGCTCGGTCACACTCGACAGCGGCAAAATTATACGCATAAAAGAGATGCACATGGAGGAGGACGCGGGGAAGCTCATGCACTCCCCCGACGACAACCGCACGCTCATCGACTGCAACCGATGCGGAGTGCCGCTGCTTGAGATAGTCAGCGAGCCGGATATGCGAAGCGCCGAGGAGGCGGTCGAATATCTCGAAAAGCTGCGCGAGCTGATGCGCTTTTCCGGCGTTTCGGACTGTCGGATGCAGGAGGGTTCGCTGAGAGCGGATATAAATCTCTCCGTCCGCCCGGAGGGTGAAATAGAACTCGGAACGCGCACGGAGATGAAAAATCTGAACTCATTCAGAGCCGCCGAGCGCGCGATAAAAAGCGAGAGCGCGCGGCAAATATCGCTGATTGAAAACGGTGAAAATATTATTCAGGAGACCCGGCGCTGGGACGACGGCGCAGGTATGAGCTACGCGATGCGCTCAAAAGAGGACACGAGCGACTACAAATATTTTCCCGAGCCGGACATTCCGCCGGTAGTCGTTTCAACCCCCGACATTGAGAAAATCAAAAATCAGATGCCCGAACTGCCGCAGGCGAAGCGCCGCCGCTGGAGCGAAGAATATAATCTCGGCAGAGCGGACATTGACACATTGATGTCCTCGCCGTTCACGGCGGAGCTCTTCGACCGCACGGTTATGCTCTGCAAGAGCGCAAAGGACGCCGCATCGTGGATAAATGTTGAGCTCCCAGCCGTACTTCGCGGCGCGGGAATGAGCATTGAAGATGCAAAATTCAGCCCCGACTCGTTGGGCAGGCTCATAAATATGCTCTCATCAGGGGAGATAAACCGCGGCACGGCGAAAAAAGTCTTTGCAAAAATAGTGACCGAAAACGCCGACCCGGCGGAATATGTCCGAAAAAACGGACTTTCTCTGATGACCGACGCGGCGACGATAGAGGACGCGGTAAAACGCGTTATCGACGAAAACGAAAAGAGCGTCTCGCAGTACAGAGACGGCAAGACGCAGGCGTTTCAGTATCTTATCGGGCAGTGTATGCGCGCGCTCGGCGGCAAAGCCCCGGCGGCAGCAGTCACGGAAACGCTCAAAAGGCTGATATAAATAACAAAGGACTGCCGTTACCCGGCAGTCCCGTTTTGTTTTCAGCTTTATACCTCGGCTTCGGTGAGGTTCAGAGTGCCCCAGCTGTCGTTATTGAGCGTGAGCACCTTGTTGTCTTTATTATACGACGCGGTGAAGGTTATCTCCGTGCCCGCCTTGAAGCCTGCGATAGCTATCTCGGGGACTATGGTCACGGTCGCGGGGTCAGCCTCGGTGTCGACCTTGTATGTACCGGAGACCGAAGTGCCGACGGAAATGCCCAGGATATTGAGGTTGCTCGACTCATACTGGAAAGTGCCGTCCTCTTTGAACTCGATAGTAGCGTTGTTCTGCGAGTCGCTCCACTTGCCGACTATGAGCTTGTCAATTTTCGCTCCGCAGCCCGCAAAGGCGCAGACGATTATCGTCACAGCCGTAACGAGAGCTGTCAGCCTGAGAGTCTTTTTCATTGGTGATTACCATCCTTTCTGTTTTGCCGCTTTTCTTCCATACTCATTATATCACACTTCGCTCAATTTTGTCCATAGGCGTTACGGGGTACTGCGTGTCGAAAAAAGGTACAAACAGATTATTTACATTTTTGTAAAAATAATGTATAATTTTCCTGTTGCACATATGTGCTTGCGAAAGGAGAATACAAAAATGAAGAAAAATCCGTTCAAGCGGATACTCTGCATTGTCATCGCCGCCGTGATGCTCTGCTCGGTATTTGCTTCGACCGCGGCGGCCGCCACCAAGTGCGCCTGCGGCCATTCGCCCGTTGTCATGATCTCCGGATTCGGCGCGACGATTCTCTCGGAGAAGCAGGAGGACGGCTCATTGAAGCGCGTTTTCCCGCCCGACACCAAAGAGATTCTCAAGCTCCTCGGAGTCAATGCCCCCGACCTCATCACGGGCATAATCGAACTCATCGCACAGAAGGGCACGGACGGCATCGAAAAGCCGCTTCGCGACATCATCACTTCTATAGTTGAGCCGCTCAGAATGAACGACGACGGCACTTCCTATTACGACATCGTGCCGATACTCAGCGGCGCTAAAAGCACGAGCCTTGAGGCGTTCACGAAGAACGACCAGCTCGACCTCGTCCCCTACACAGGCTCCGAGTTCCTCGACATGGAGGTCATCGGCGACGAGATAGGCGACGACCATGTTTTCAACTTCCTCTATGACTGGAGACTCAGCCACGCCGATGTTGCGGCTCAGCTCCACGATTATCTCGCAGAGGTCTGCGCCCTCACCGGGCACGACAAGGTCAGCGTATACAGCATCAGCCAGGGCAGCCTGCTGCTGGGCGTGTATATGTACGAATATCCCGACGACAACTATATCGACCGCGCGGTGTTCGACACTCCGCTTCTCGCGGGAAGCAACCTCGTCTCCGATCTCTACACTGACAAGCCCCTTGCATTGAACTTCGACACCACCCTCGATATTCTCAGAGCTATCCTGCACACCGAGACCGACTTCTCGTTCGTCATGGACATCATCCCTGCCGACGGCGCGAACAACGTCGCCGACTACGGACTCAAGACCATGGTTCTCCCGAGCGTCATAAACATCCCCGCATTCTGGGAGATGTGCGACCCGGAGAATTACGAATATATCAAGTCCGTGCGCCTCGACTCCGTCAAGAATGCAAAGCTCATTGAAAAGGTCGAGAAAGTCAGAAACGGCTTCATGTCTCACATTTCTGAGACCCTCTATGCTCAGCAGGAGAAAGGCGTCAGCGTTTCGATAAAGGCTTGCTCCGGCGTTCCGCTCGCATCGGGCACCGTTGACAACAGCGACGGCATAGTCAACATGAAGTATTCCTGCGGCGCCGTCTGCGCGCCCTTCGGTGAGACTTTCCCCGCCGACTACAAGCAGGCTGTCAAGACGGGCAAGAACAACATCTCGCCCGACAGAACGGTTGACCTCTCGACCGGCTATATGCCCGAGCGCACATGGGTAGTCAACCGCCACTATCACGGTCAGGCGGAATGGGATCCCCGCACCTACTCCCTGCTCATGGAGCTTCTGCTCACCGACAACATCAAGGACGCATATTCGCACATCGAATATCCCCAGTTCATGGAGAGCCTCTCTCCGACGAGCGATGTAGTCGTTCTCTTCAAGAGCACAAACTCCTCGTTCCTGCCGACTCTCTCGAAGCACCTCTTCTCCTGCAACTCCGTCATGGTCAAGAACCTGTCGAAGAAGGACAAGATAAAGATCTCTTCGATAACCTCGGAGAATGGCACGCTGAACTTCGCCCTGCCCTATCCGATAGTTCTTGAAGCAGGCGAGAGCACCGAGATAGCCTTCACCGGAAAGGTTCCCGCGACCGAGAGCTACGACAAGCTAACCGTTGCCTACAAGCGCATGACCGTCACCGGCAAGGACGCGACCCGCGACTTCGGCTTCACCGTCACCCGCAGCTATTCTGGCGTCACGAAGATCGATCTCACCCCCGCTTATATCATCACCGCTATACGCATAGCGCACGATATACGCGATATCCTTGCGCGGATAGATGCGATCTTCTCGTTCATCAACGGGATAAAATAAAATATAAAATTAAAGCGAGCGGCATAACCGAGATTATGCCGCCCGCTTTTTGCTTTTGCTTTTATCGAGATTTTATTGTATTGCTTTAAGATATATGTTATTCTTATAATAATACAAATTTCAAGGGGGTTTCAATATGAAAAAATCTATCTTACTCATACTTTCAATTATTGTTGTTTTCTTGTTTGTAGCATGTGACACCAATTGGAATACAGATTCAAATGATAGCAACTTATCATCGAATCATGGCGAAACAATTACAGATGACGCCTCAAACAGCACAGATGTTCAATTAAGTCCTGACTTCTTTATAGAAAAATATAACAGCTCTGCAAAAGAAAAAATTTCAGATGTTTCAGAAATTGTTATATCCGATAAAAGCAGCGAACATTATAGAACCGAGTTCAGGTTAAAAGCCTTTTCAAATGCACAAGCAAAAACAGGAAAAATCGGAAACGCTATCATAGATGTTATCACCTATGGTGAAAACAACAAAGATATTCGTATATATGTAGATGGGGTTGATTTAGAACAAGCAAAAGAAATAATAAAGACTGCCTCCCCAGTTTTAGATAACAACTTGTCAGATTCAGAAATTCAAAAAACTTTGGATTATTTAGATGAAAATAAGGAAGCAAATGGATATTATGTAGGAACATTAGGTATAGTCTATTCGACTATTTCTAAAGACCTTATGATAAAAGCCGAATGAAAATATCCCGCCGGGCAAAACTCGGCGGGATTTCTGTTTTGTTACGGGGTGAGTCTGTTCGGGCCTCTGAAGAGGAACATCGCTTCCTTGATGTGCAGTCCGAGCATGAGCATCGTGAGGCGGTCGATGCCGATACCGAAGCCGCCATGGGGCGGGCAGCCGTATTTGAAGAACTCGAGATAGAACTCGACATCCTTGTCGAGACCCTTCTCCTGCGCCTGGCTCTTGAGCACATCGTATCTGTGCTCGCGCTGCGCGCCGGTGGTTATCTCGACGCCGCGCCAGATGAGGTCGTAGCCCTGCGGCACGCCGTTCTCGTCGCGCATATGGTAGAACGCACGCTTCTCTGCGCTGTAGTCGGTGATGAACAGGAACTCGTGACCGTATTTCTTCATGACCCAGTCGTAGCTCAGACGCTCGGCGTCGGTCGTGAGGTCGCCCTTTTCGCTGTCGGGCACGGTATAGCCGAACTCCTTTTCGAGCTCGTCATAGAGATCGGCAAGCTTTATGACCGGGAACGGGGTCGTCGGGACGATAACCTCCTTGCCGAACAGCTCCTTTATCTCCTCGCCGTATTTCTCCTTGACCGATTTAAGCATATATGTCAGCAGCTCCTCCTCCATCTTCATGACATCTTTGAAAGAGGTGATGTAGCTGAACTCAAGGTCGAAGCCGGAGAACTCGGTGGTGTGCTTGTTGGTGTATGATTTTTCAGCTCTGAAAACGGGGCCGACTTCAAATATGCGCTCGAAGCCGCTCGCCATTGCCATCTGCTTATAGAACTGGGGGCTCTGCGCAAGATAAGCGAGGCGGTCAAAATACTTGACCTCAAAGACCTCGGCTCCGCTTTCGCTCGCCGCGCCGATGAGCTTCGGAGTGTGAATCTCGATGAAATTACGGTCTATCAGGAACTGACGCATGGCGTTGACCATGACGGTCTGAACCTTGAACATGAGCTGATTTTCGTCGGTGCGAAGGTCGATCCAGCGGTAGTCAATGCGCTGGTCGATGCTCGAGCGCTCGACGCCCGGGCGCTTCTTGGTCGCAGGGATCTCCTTGCGCACTATCGGCAGCGCGTCGGCTATCGACTCTGCGATTATCGACTCGGGAATTATCTCAACGCCGCCCATCTTGACGAAATCGTTCTCGACAGCGGTGCCGACGACCGAGATAACGGAATCCTGAGTCAGAGTCGCTATCACGGGGCAGAGCTCCGGCAGCTTCTCCTTCTCGACGGTTATCTGGATTTTTCCGGTGATATCCTTGAGCACGATGAAAGCCATATACTTGCTGTCGCGCAGGTTCTCGACGAAGCCCTGAACGAGCACGGGTTTGCCGAGATTATTTTTGATGTCCGCAATGTAAGTTCTCTCCATTATCTGAGCCCTCCAAAGAGATTTGATATATCGGCAGCGTTGAGATCTCCGTCGTTGATGCTGTCCGCAAAGGCGTTTGCCGCAGCCTGAACGAGAGCCGACGAGAATTCATCGCTGAAGTTTTCGATTGAGAAAGCGGTCTTTTCGCCGTTTTCCATGTTCTTGACGAGGACTTCGCCCTTGGCGATATCGTCGTCGCCGATAACGCAGGTGAAGCGTGCGCCCAGTTTGTCGGCGTATTTCATCTGAGCCTTGACCGAGCGTCCCGCAACGTCAAACTGCGCGCTGACCCCGTCCGAGCGGAGATCCGTGCAGAGCTTCGCCGCAACGAGCGAAGCGGCGTCGCCGATTGAGCCGATATAGATATCGCACTTCTGGTCGCCGGGCAGCTCAATGCCCTGCGCCTCGATGACGCTGAGCAGGCGCTCGAGTCCCATTGCGAAGCCGAGCGACGGGGTGTGCTGACCGCCGAGCTCTTCAATGAGTCCGTCATAGCGTCCGCCGCCGCCGCAGACAAGTCCGTCGGTCTTGTCGTTGTGCGAGACGAATTCGAAAACGGTCTTTGTATAGTAATCAAGTCCGCGCACGATGTGCGTGTTGACAACATAGTCTATCATCAGCGCGTCAAGATAGCTCTTGACTTTCTCGAAATGCTCGCGGCACTCGTCGCAGAGATAGTCGAGCATGACGGGCGCGCCCTCGGCTATCTTCGAGCAGACGGGGCTCTTGCAGTCGAGAATACGCATGGGGTTGCGCTCGAGCCTGTCGAGGCAGGTGCCGCACAGCTCGTCTTTATACTGCTCAAAATATGCCTTGAGCGCCTTGTGATACTCGGCGCGGCAGGTCGGGCAGCCGATCGAGTTTATCTCGAGCGTCAAGTCCTCGATTCCGAGGAAAGCGAAGATTTCGGCGGCGAGGGAGATTATCTCGGCATCGGCGGCGGGAGCCGGAGTGCCGAAGACCTCAACGCCGAACTGGTGGAACTCCCTGTATCTGCCGGACTGCGGCTTCTCGTAGCGATAGCACGAGGTTATATAGCAGGTCTTCTGCGGCAGGGGCTCGTTGAAAAGCCCGTGCTCCAGGAATGCGCGCGCAGCGCCCGCAGTGCCCTCGGGTCGGAGCGTTATAGAACGTCCACCCTTGTCGAGAAAAGTGTACATCTCCTTCTGCACGACATCGGTGGTGTCGCCGACGCCGCGGGCAAACAGCTCCGTATGCTCGAACACGGGAGTGCGAATCTCCTTGAAGCCGAAACGCGAGGCTATATCGAGCAAGGTATTTTCAAGAAAGCGGTTTTTATAGCTCGCCGCGGGCAGCACATCCTGAGTGCCCTTGACAGCTTTCGTAAAAAGAGCCATGTTTTCGTTCCTTCCATAAAAACATTAAATCCCGCCGTTGGCGGGATGAGCGAAAAAGCTCCGGAAAAATCCGCCCGGCGGGAAATACCGCCGGGGCGGGTCAAAGCTTATTTCGGGTTGACTATATCGCGCCAATCAAGGTCGCCGCGCGCAAGGCTGTGAATAAGAGCCTCGGCGGTGGCTATATTGGTGGCAACGGGGATGTTGTGCACGTCGCAGAGTCTGAGAAGATTTGCTTCGTTGGGCTCGTGCGGCTTGGGTGTGAGCGGATCTCTGAACATGAGCAGAAGATCGATCTCGTTGCAGGCTATTCTGGAAGCTATCTGCTGGTCGCCGCCCTGACTTCCGCTGAGAAAGCGCTGAATCTCAAGTCCCGTTGCCTCGGCTACGAGCTTGCCCGTAGTGCCGGTCGCGCACAGGGAATGGCGGCTCAGGATACCGCAATAAGCTATACAGAACTGGGTCATAAGTTCTTTTTTTGAGTCGTGAGCCATGAGAGCGATGTTCATTGTGTATCCCCCTTTTCCGAGTTGTTGACTTCGCCGGTCATGTTAATATCATATCAGAGAAACCGGGTTATGACAAGAGTTATTTGTAACTTCTTACAAAATTTTAATAAAAACCCGACCGATTATTCCTCTGTTTCGGAATTTTCGCTGTCTTCGGCAGGTGACACTTCCTCAGCCGCGGTTTCTTCCGGCTTTTCCTGATCTTCCTCGCTCGGAGTGCAGGCGACGGTAACCAACTGCTCGCCCTCGGACACACGCATGACTCTGACGCCCTTGGAGGGTCTTGCAAATGTGCTTATCTGTGAGACAGGGATGCGGATTATAATGCCGTCGGACGAGATGAAGATGACATCCTCGCTCTCGTCAACGACCGCTATTGCGGCAACGTCGCCGTAGGTCTCGGTGCGGTAGTTTATCGTACCCTTGCCGCCTCTCGACTGGAGTCTGTAGTCGGAGGGCTCGCTGCGTCTGCCGTAGCCGGTGGTACTGACTGTGAGGACAGCCTTTGCATCGTCGAGCACTTCCATGCCGACGACCTCGTCGCCCTCGCGCAGCTCAATCGCCTTGACGCCGCGCGCCGTTCTGCCGAGCGGTCTCGCGTCGTTTTCATTGAAGCGGATGCCCATGCCCTTGCGCGTGGCTATGAGCAGGTCGTCGTTGCCGGAGGTCAGGCGCACCCAAGCGAGCTCGTCGTCATCGTCGAGATTTATCGCGATAACGCCGTTCTTGCGGACGTTGCGGTAAGCGTCGAGGCTCGTGCGCTTGATGATACCCTTGCGCGTAACCATGCAGAGGAACGCATCGGGGTCATATTCGGGCACTCTTATCATCGCCGACACCTTCTCGCCCGCTTCAAGGGGCAGGAGGTTGACTATATTCATGCCCTTGCTGTTTCTCGAGCCCTCGGGCACTTCATAGCCCTTGAGACGGTAAGTTCTGCCGCGGGTGGTAAAGAACATGACGTAATCGTGGGTGGAGCAGGTGAACATGGTCTTTGCCACGTCCTCCTCGCGCTTTGTCATGCCCTTGACGCCTCTGCCGCCGCGGTGCTGAATCGTATATGCGTCGGCGGGGATACGCTTGATATAGCCGAGGTTCGTCATGGTGAACACGCAGGTCTCCTCGGGGATAAGATCCTCGATATCGACCTCGCCGCTGACATTTTCAATGACGGTGCGGCGGTCGTCGCCGAACTTCTCGGCGATAGCGCCGGTCTCCTCGCGGACTATAGTAAGTATTCTCGACTCGTTCGAGAGAATATCTATAAAGTCGGCTATCTTCGCCTTGAGCTGAGCCATCTCGTCCTCGACCTTTATGCGCTCGAGTCCGGTCAGCTGGCCGAGTCTCATCTGGACTATCGCCTGCGCCTGAATCTCATCGAGACCGAAGCGGTTCATGAGCGCCTCGCGTCCCTCGGGGATGCTCTTTGACGCGCGCAGAATGGCTATGACCTCGTCGATGAAATCGAGAGCCGTGAGCAAGCCCTCAAGAATATGGGCGCGCTCCTGAGCTTTTTTCAGATCGTACCTTGTGCGGCGGGTGACTATCTCGCACTGGTAGTCTATATACTGCTGAAGAATCTGCTTAAGGGTGAGTATCTTCGGCTCGCCGTTTACGAGGGCGAGCATAATCACGCCGAAGGTAGACTGAAGCTGAGTGTAGGTATAGAGCTGATTCAAAACTACCTGCGGATTCGCGTCGCGCTTCAAGGTGATGTCGATGTGCATACCGGAGCGCGAGGAATAGTCGTGGATATCGGATATGCCCTCGATGCGCTTATCCTTGACGAGATCCGCCATGCTCTCTATGAGCTTCGCCTTGTTGACGCCGTAGGGTATCTCGGTGACAACTATCTTGTGGCGGTCGCCCTTTGTCTCGACTATCTCGGCGCGGGCGCGGACTATAATTTTGCCGCGGCCTGTGCCGTAGGCGGCGCGTATGCCCGCTCTGCCCATGATTATTCCGCGGGTCGGGAAATCGGGGCCTGGCAGATAAGTCATAAGCTCCTCGAGAGTCGCGTCGGGGTTATCTATCAGGCAGTTCATGGCGGCTACGACCTCACGCAGATTGTGCGGAGGGATATTTGTCGCCATACCGACCGCTATGCCGACAGAGCCATTTACAAGCAGATTCGGATATCTCGACGGGAGCACCGTGGGCTCCTTGAGTCGGTCGTCGTAGTTCGGGATAAAATCGACCGTGTCCTTGTCGATATCCGTCAGCATTTCGAGAGAGAGCTTTTTGAGCTTTGACTCGGTGTAACGGTAGGCGGCGGGCGGGTCGCCGTCGACGGAACCGAAGTTGCCGTGGCCGTCAACGAGCGTATATCTCATGGAGAAGTCCTGCGCCAAACGCACCATGGCGTCATAGACGGAGGCGTCGCCGTGAGGATGGTAGCGGCCGAGCACCGAACCGACCGTGTCCGCGCATTTGCGGTACGGCTTGTCGGGATAGAGGCCGTTTTCGTACATGGTGTAAAGTATGCGTCTGTGGACGGGCTTCAAGCCGTCGCGCACATCGGGCAGAGCACGCGAGGTGATGACCGACATGGAGTAATCCAGAAAGGATTTACGCACTTCTCTATTGATCTCGACATTGATTATTTTTTGTTCGTTATATGCTTCGTCAAAGCTCACAGAGATCTACTCCTTTCCGTTATATGTCCAGATTCTGGACGTATTTTGCATTGGTTTCGATGAACTCGCGGCGCGGCTCGACCTTGTCGCCCATAAGAATGGAGAAGGTCTCGTCCGCGAGCATCGCGTCCTCTACATTGACGCGCAGCATCGTGCGGAAGTCGGGGTCCATTGTCGTCTCCCAGAGCTGCTCGGCATCCATCTCGCCGAGACCCTTGTATCTCTGGATATCGCAGCTGCCCGAGCCGCCGAACTCCGCCATGAACTGATCGCGCTCCTCGTCGGAGAAAGCGTATCTTATCTTCTTGCCCTTGCTGACTTTGAACAGCGGGGGCTGAGCGAGATAGACATGACCCTGCTCGATAAGCGGGCGCATATAGCGGAAGAAGAAGGTCAAAAGCAGCGTTCTGATATGCGCGCCGTCGACATCGGCATCCGCCATGATAACTATCTTGTTGTAGCGAAGCTTTGTTATATCAAACTCGTCGCCGATTCCGGTGCCGAGGGCTATGACAATAGGCATGAGCTTCTCGTTGCCGATAACTCTGTCGAGTCTCGCCTTTTCGACATTGAGCATCTTGCCCCAGAGGGGAAGAATCGCCTGGAAGCGTCTGTCGCGTCCCTCTTTTGCGGAGCCGCCTGCGGAATCTCCCTCGACGATGTAGAGCTCTGTGCGCTCTGCGTCGCGCTCGGTACAGTCGGCAAGCTTGCCGGGCAGGGAGTTTGAATCGAGAACAGATTTGCGGCGAGCCAGTTCGCGCGCCTTTCTCGCAGCCTCTCTCGCGCGCGAAGCGTCGAGAGCCTTCGAGAATATCGCCTTTGCGACTGCGGGATTCTCTTCAAAATAGGTCATCAGCTTCTCATAGACCGTTGTCGAGACGAGTTGGGTTATATCGGTGTTGCCGAGCTTGCCCTTAGTCTGTCCTTCGAACTGCGCCTCGGTGAGTTTGACGCTGATGACGGCAGTCAGTCCCTCGCGGACATCGTCGCCCGAGAGCTTCTTGTCGCCGTCCTTGAGAATGGAATATTTGCGTCCGTAGTCGTTGAAAACGCGGGTCAGAGCGGTCTTGAAGCCGGTCTCATGAGTACCGCCGTCAACGGTGTGGACGTTGTTTGCAAATGAGAGCATTGTCTCGTTGTAGCTGTCTGTATACTGCATGGCAATCTCCGCGCTTCTGTCGCCGTGCATGGCGGAGAAGTGGATCGGCTTTTCATGCAGTGGAGTCTGACCGCGGCTTGTGGTCAGATATTCGACGAAGCTCGAAAGTCCGCCTTCGTAGCAGTAGGTGCGCTCGATGATATTATCGGGGTCGCGCCTGTCTGCAAGGGTTATGCACAGTCCCGCATTGAGGAACGCGGACTCGCGCAGGTGTCTTTCGAGGGTCTCGAAATCATAGACCGTGGTCTCGCGGAATATCTCGGGATCGGGCTTGAAGCGTATGGTCGTGCCGGTTGCCGACGATGTGCCTATCTCCTTGAGGTCATAATCGGGGTGACCGCCGTTCGAGAAGCGCTGCTGATAGACATGGCCGTTCTGCGCAACTTCAACTTCGAGCCACTCGGACAGGGCGTTGACGACGGACGAACCGACGCCGTGCAGACCGCCGGAGACTTTGTAGCCGTTGCCGCCGAACTTACCGCCGGCGTGCAGGACGGTCAGGACGACCGTCACGGTGGAGATTCCCATCTTTTCGTTCATGCCCACAGGGATACCGCGTCCGTTATCCTTGACGCTGATAACATTGCCCGGGAGTATCTCAACATCGATATTCGTGCAGAAGCCCGCGAGAGCTTCGTCTATGGAGTTGTCGACTATCTCATACACAAGGTGGTGCAGACCGCGTGGACCCGTCGAGCCGATGTACATACCGGGGCGCTTGCGGACCGCCTCAAGTCCCTCAAGAACCTGAATCTGGCTCGCGTCGTATTCCTCGGTGACCTTGGTGTTCATATCCTTGTCAAGCTCAATGTCTTCGTCGAGCACGAGCTCGTCCTGATTCTCGGCGTTCTCTTCAAGGATCTCGTTGTTCTCATTGTTATCCAAAGCTTTCATCCTCCTTCTCCAAAGCTCTTGCCACTAATCACTGATTTGCCAGGGTGGAGAACATGTTCTTTTTCTTCTTCGCTTTCTTGGGCTTGTACTTCGGCGGATTTTCGAGTCTCATTCTCGCGCTCTTGGACTTCGCGAGATACTTGTTGACCTGGACAACGGGAGAGATCATGTCCGCGCTCATGTAGTCGACGCAGTTTGCGAGCAGATCCTGATCGTTGTTGAGCTCGCCGAGGACGGTGACGGCTATGATGCTCTGAATCTCGTTCGTGCCGTCGTCATAAATCTCGTTGAGGAGATTGAAGAGCTTCCTCATCTTCTGCGGGTCGTTCTCTTTTATGACCTTGATAACCACGGGAGCGGCGTGGTTCTTGAAGAAATCCTCGGGCAGGAACTCGCCGTAGGTCTCAATATTCTTTCTGTATTCGTCGCGCAGCTCGGGATAGATAACGCTCAGACGGTTCGCGAAAGTGTTCGCGTCATAGCACGCCTCGCCGCTCTTTGCCGCAGCTTTCGATACGGGGGTGGGGAGCTTCACTTTCTTTTTATCGACTGTGCCGTTCTTGCCGAAGCTTTCTTCGATAAGCTCGGCATACTCGTCCGAGATAAACTTGATGTCCTTGTCGTCGGCGGTCTCAACGTCGAGCAGAGAATGGGCTATCTTCGCGAAGTCGGTCTCATTCGCGCCCTCTTTCTGCGCCCAGAGCAGGGCTATCTTGTTGTCGTAGTGCTCGATACGCAGAGCCTTGTTGTCGCCGGAAAAATCCATAACGGCGCGTCCGCTCGTGACGGAGACGGGGATACCATCGGAGATATCTGCGGGAGTGGTGATTCTGAAGCCGCACTTCGTGAGGGTCGGCTCGAGGTTCTTGTAGATGTCGTTCATCGCTATACGGATATCGATCATAACTGTTCTCCTTAAAAAATACTCTGCACAGAGTATATATTATTATATACTAATATAATATATCATAATGTCGGCGCGTTTGCAATGCTCTAACAGAAAAATACTGCGCCCGTTTTCAAATAAAACGGGTTGACGAAAGGCGTATAACTGTGGTATTATAAAAAATCAAAAGAACGAGGTTTTTCATAGCCTCAGAGCAAGAAAGAAAAGGACTTTTCCGATGGAAAAAAAGGTGTTTATAAACATTGAAGACAGCCACTCCGGGCATGACGACAGCTACTCGTCGCAGACGAGCACGCAGGGCGTTCTGCGCCTGCTCGAAAACGGCTACGAGCTCTCATATGAAGAGCCTGCCGCCGAGATGGAGGGCTGCGTGACCACCCTGCTCATAGAGGACGGCGGACTCGTCACAATGACGAGAAACGGCGCATATACTACACAGATGGTCATGGAGCGCGGCAGGCGCCACGTCTGCCATTATGCAACCCCATTCGGCGATATGCTCCTCGGCATATTCGCCAAAAAGGTCGAGTCGTCCGTGACGGAGGAGGGCGGCGAGCTGCTGCTCAACTACACTATCGATGTCAACGCGGATCTCGCCGCGTCGAACGAGCTGAAGATAACGGTCAGCGGACAGTAAAAATGACGGTTTGCCCGCAGAAACTGCGGTTACACGAAAGGATGGATAAATTTTATGTCAGTGCTTGTAAAACAGGTCGAGGATAAGCTCTGCGAGCTTGTCAGGGACGCCGCGAAAAAGGCGATAGCGGCAGGTGAGCTGCCCGAAGCCGAGCTCACGGATTTCAAGGTCGAAATCCCGGCGGACAGAAAGAACGGCGACTACTCCACGAACGCCGCAATGGCGTGGGCGAGAGCTTTCAGACGCGCGCCCGCTATGATAGCCGCGGTTATAACAAAGAACATTGACCTCGAGGGCACCGCATTCTCATCCTGCGAGGCGGCGGGTCCCGGATTCATAAACTTCCGTCTCGCCGACCGCTTCTATTCGGAGATTCTCATGGATATCCGCAAGAAGGGCAGCGACTACGGCCGCTCCAACTTCGGCAAGGGTGAAAAGGTAAATATCGAATTCGTCTCCGCCAATCCGACAGGTCCGATGCACATGGGCAACGCCCGCGGCGGCGCCCTGGGCGACTGCCTCGCGGCGGTCATGGACTTTGCGGGCTACGATGTCAGCCGCGAATTCTATATCAACGACGCCGGCAATCAGATCGATAAATTCGCCCTCTCGCTCGATATCCGCTATCAGCAGATATACAAAGGCGCCGACGCGCCCGAGCTGCCCGAGGACAGCTACCACGGCGAGGACATAGCCGTGCGCGCCAGGGAATTTGCCGATGTCTACGGCGACAAATATATCTCCGAGAGCGAGGAAGTCCGCCGCAAAGCGCTCGTCGATTTCGCGCTGCCGAAGAATATCGACTCAATGCACGAGATACTTTCAAAATACAGGATAGAATACGACACATGGTTCAAGGAGAGCACCCTGCACAACGGCACGGAGCTTCATGATACCATAGAGCTACTCAAAGAAAAGGGACTCACCTACGAGCTTGACGGCGCGCTGTGGTACAAGAACATCGAGGTTCAGACAAAGCGCCTGCTCGCCCAGGGCAAAACGCAGGAAGAGATCGACAAGCTCGGCCTCAAGGACGATGTTCTTATCCGCCAGAACGGCAACCCGACCTATTTCGCGGCGGATATCGCATATCACCGCAACAAGCTCGCCGTCAGAAAGTTTGACAGGGCGATAGATGTCTGGGGTGCAGACCACCACGGTCATGTTGCCAGAATGAAGGGCGCGCTCGACGCGATAGGTCTTGACGGCGACAAGCTCGACATAATCCTCATGCAGCTCGTTCGCCTGACGAGAAACGGCGAAGTTGTGCGTATGTCCAAGCGTACCGGCAAGGCGATAACCCTCGTCGACCTGCTCGAAGAGATACCGATAGACGCGGTGCGTTTCTTCTTCAATCTCCGCGAACCCGCAACACAGATGGAGTTCGACCTCGATCTCGCCGTCGCCGAGAATTCGCAGAACCCGGTTTACTATTGCCAGTACGCCCACGCGAGAATTTGCAGCATCCTGAGGAAGCTCAAGGAGCAGGGCTGTGACATCCCCGAGTGCACGCCCGAGCAGCTCGACCTGCTCACCGCACCCGAGGAGCGCGAGATAATCAGGCACTTAGCGTCGCTCACCGACGAGATTGCCCTCTCCGCCAAAAACTATGATCCCGCGCGCATCACGCGCTACTGCATCGACCTCGCGACCCTCTTCCACAAGTTCTACAACGCCTGCCGCGTCAACTGCGACGACAAGAACTTGAGTGCGGCGAGAATATATCTGTGCCTGTGCGTCAAGGAAGTTCTCAAGAACATCCTGACACTGCTCAAGATAAGCGTACCGGAGAGAATGTAAAAAACAGAATTATAAAAAATCATTCCGCAGGGGCCCGGCGTTCCTGCGGAATATTAAAATGCGGAGTTTTTCCTGCATACAAGCGGCAGAAGGCTGTAATCGAGCAGAGTGTTTCAGCAAAATAAAAGTTTGCTCGCCCACCGTCGGTGATGACATGGCTTTCCATGGCCGCGCCGCAGTGTTTGAAAACTCCTTTAGATAGGCGAACAGCCGCAATGGCTGTCCCTACGAAGTGCGCGTCAATAAATTTGTGCAAACTTCGCAGGCAGATAATATCCGCCCATATCGCATACTTTTTCGTTATTCACTTTTACTTATTACTTTGAGCGTTAGCAAACAAACCCCTCAGTCGCTTCGCGACAGCTCCCCCTACAGGGGAGCCTAAATAAAATCCACTTTCAAAGTTGGCTGTGATGCGCCTTTTATGCCGCTCGCGCGGCATCGGTGCGTCGGGGTCGCCGCACCCTACAAGTTGCGTATTACCGCATACGTTTTTGAAGTGAAACTGACCCACAACTACCCCCGGAGGTTATCATGACAAAGCTTCTGATAAAACTCTTTATCAAGGACAGCGAAAAAACCGACGACCCTGCCGTGCGCTCGCGCTACGGAACACTCAGCGGCATCGTCGGCATACTGTGCAACATTCTGCTGACCGCCGCAAAGTTCATTGTCGGCTCGGCGACTGGCAGTATCGCCATAACCGCGGACGCCGCGAACAACCTCTCGGACGCTGGCTCGTCCGCCGTCACGCTCGTCAGCTTCCGTCTGGCAAATAAGCCCGCCGACGATGAGCACCCGTTCGGCCACGGCAGGATAGAATATGTCTGCGCGCTGATAGTCTCGTTTATCATACTGCTCATGGGCGGCGAGCTGATCCGCTCGTCGGTAGATAAAATTCTACACCCGGAGCCGCTCCAGTTCAGCATGACTGCACTCATAGTGCTCATCGCCTCGATCGGAGTCAAAATATGGATGGCGGTCTTCAACAGAAATATCGGCAAAAGGATAAACTCGACCGCCGTCGGAGCGGTCGTTATGGACAGCGTCAGCGACACCGCGGCGACGACTGTATCTATGATAGCCCTTATTCTCTCGAAATTTACCTCTGTGCCGCTTGACGGATACATGGGAATAGTAGTAGCCCTGTTCATTATCGCGACCGGAATAGGCATATTCAAGGACACGATGAACGAACTGCTCGGCGCGCCCGCTTCGCCGGAGACGGTGCAGGAGATCGAGAACGACATTCTCTCATACGAGGGCGTTATCGGCGTCCACGACCTCATGGTTCATGACTACGGACCGGGCAGAATGTTCGCCTCCGCCCATGTCGAAGTGCCGTCCGACTGCGATATAATGGCGTGCCACGACACCATAGATCGCATCGAGCGCGACATAAAGAAGAAATTCGCCATCAATATTGTCCTGCATATGGATCCGATAGTCGTTGATGACGAACATATAAACGCCCTGCGCGAAAAGGTCGGCGAGCTGATAAAGGAAGTTGACCCGAGATTCACGATGCACGACTTCAGAATGGTGGAAGGTCCTACGCACACCAACCTCATTTTCGACCTCGTCGTACCGCACAAATATCCGTTCACGAAAGGGCAGATAAAAGAGCTGATAAGCGACAAAATATCGACCGAGATCGGCGAGAACTACTACGCCGTTATGACCATAGAAAGCAGCTTCGTCGAAGACGAGAGAAAGTGAGGGCAACATAATGGGAAACATTGAAAAGACTGAGCTTACCGTGATGTGCATGATCTGCGACGGCACGAAGATACTCGTGCAGGACAGAGTGAACAAGGACTGGCCGGGCGTAACCTTCCCCGGCGGTCATGTTGAGCCGGGCGAGGCATTCACCGACGCCGTGCGCCGCGAGGTCAAAGAGGAGACTGGACTTGATATCTCCCGCCCGACGGTATGCGGAATCAACGATTTTATCCGCGACGACGGCACGCGCTACATAGTGCTGTTTTTCCGCGCCGACCGCTTCAGCGGCGAGCTCAAAAATTCCGCCGAGGGCAGAGTATTCTGGATCGAGCGCGACGAGCTGACGCAGTATAAGCTCTCGCAGGATTTCATCGACATGGTTCATGTCATGGAAAACCCGTCGCTGACCGAATTTTTCTATGAGCGTGACGGCGAAAGCTGGAAGAAGAGAATAATATAAGTCCGTGTTAAACACGGTATTCAAAGCAAAAAATCCTGCCTGCGTTTTTTCCGCGGGCAGGATTTTGCTTATAAATGTTGGACATGCCGCGGACAACCGCAAGAGCTGTCCCTGCAAAGCACGCGTCAATAGAATTGTTCAAAATTCGCCGGGCAAATGATATCCGCCACGCGTGATTGTGTTGATTTGCAATATTGCATGCTTGCCGATTGATGATATATGCAATAACGCAACCCCTATCTATCAAAAAAGGAGCGCATATGCGCTCCTTTACTTGGTTGTGCTGTTGTTTAGTCGAGGGTCTTGACGAGCTCTTTGAGATAAGCCTTGAAGCTCTCGCCGATTTCGGGATGCTTGAGGGCAACTTCGCAGTTTGCCTTCATGATGCCGAGCTTGTTGCCCATGTCGTAACGGATTCCGTCGAAATCATAAGCAACGAGGTCGCCTCTTGCGCCGAGCTCGCTCATGACGTCGGTCAAATAAAGCTCCTCGCCGGGCTTAACAGTAGTCAATCCCTTTTCGAGCATACCGAACACCTCGGGCGGGAGAACGACTCTGCCGAGAATAGCATAGTTCGACATGACCTGCTCGGGGGTGGGCTTCTCGATGATCTTGTGGCAGCTCATTGCGCGTCCCTCAAGAGGAGTGACGTCGAGCGAGCAGTACATCGAAATGAGCTCATCGGGAACTTCCTTGACGCCGACAACGCCCTTGCCGTACTTCTCATATGCTCTGCACAGCTGAGCGGTTACCGGATCGTCGCTGACGGTGACATCGTCGCCGTAGAGAACAGCAAACGGCTCATCGCCGACGAAGCTCTTGCCGCAGAGGATAGCATGGCCGAGACCCTTGGTCTCCTTCTGGCGGATGAAATATATGTTTGCAAGGTTTGCAACTGCCTTGACCTCTTCGTAAATCTTCTCCTTGTTCTTCTTGCCGGCAAGATTTGCCTCAAGCTCGAAAGAATGGTCGAAGTGATCCTCGATAACGCCCTTGCCTCGGTTGGTTATGATGAGTATATCCTCGATGCCCGCCGCAACAGCCTCTTCAACAAGATACTGGATAGCCGGCTTGTCGACTATGTTGAGCATCTCCTTCGGAACTGCCTTGGACGCGGGGAGAACTCTTGTGCCGAGACCTGCCGCAGGAATAATAGCCTTTTTGACTTTCATTTTGCACCAAACCTTTCTTTTATTTTATAAGCATCTCTACTAAATATAACAGCAGATTGTATACTATATAATAACCTATATAGCCCGTAAAAGCAAGTAAAATCGATGTTCCGCCCTTTCTCATCGTCGCCGCCTCAAACGCGCGGTCGTCGGGGAACTCCGAGCGAAGCTTCTTGACCTTTGCCACTACGCTGCGCTTATAGAGGGGATTCGCGATAAATCCGGCGACAATGTGCAGAACAATCTGTATGCCGATCATCGGAAGCACGGGCATCACCGCCGTCGCAGCGGTCTCAAGCGCCGTCGCCACATCCGCAGCCGGAGCCGAGGTGTATATCGCCTCCGAATACGCCTGATATGCGGTTGTAAATGCCTCAACTTTTGAAGTGAACGGCAGAGCCACGGCGAGCATCAGACCCATGAAAATGAGTCCCGCTTTCCAGAGCTTGCGGAAGAACAGCCAATAGGGGCTGAAGAAAAACGCTGCCCAGTTGAAGGTTATTTTCTTTTTGTTGTCCGCCATTGCCTTGAACTTCGGGATATATCTCGCACTTGCCGACTGAACCGTGCAGGCGATATCCTTGACCTTCGCGCCGTCTATCTCGCTCTCCGGGTCTATTGTTACGCCGTAGAGGAACGGGTTGCCCGCCTCGCCCGCATTGAAGAACGGGTTGAACGGCTGAGCGCCGCCCGCAGTCAGGGGCGCGCCGCAGTTTGTGCAGCTGAGCGAATTCGGGTCGTTTTCCGCGCCGCAAATGGGGCAGACCTGCGCACCCTGCTTATTTTCCGTCTGCTCCTCCGGCTGGGGCTCGGCTCTGTAACCGGCAGCCTCGGGCTGCCAGACATAGCCTTCGGCGTGGCGCGATGCGTTGACGCATTCGCCCCTCTCGTCCCAGCACGCGCGGTGCTGAGGTGTGCCGCAGACCGGGCAGACGACTATATCGTCATCGTGATCGAAGTTCCTGCCGCAGGCAGGGCATTTCTGACCGTTGAAATCCATATTTTTTCCTTTCACCTTTCCGATGGATACTATTCTCCATCTTCCGTTTCGATTATATCACAAATACCAACGGTTATTGTAGACGAAATTGAGATAAATTTCAATTATTATGTGAACAAACAACGATTTTTAGCCAATTTTTTATTGTTATAGCAAAAAGCCTTCCGCACTGGGAGGCTTTTGTGTGTCAATAAACCTGATTTTGGGGCTTCGCAGGAATCAAAGCCTCCCTTGTGTAAAGGGAGGTGGCACGAAGTGCCGGAGGGATTGTTTTGAATAAGCTGCAATTTTTCAAAAATGCCGGGTATTTTGAACTTTCATTACAGCAACCCCTCAGTCACGGCTTCGCCGTGACAGCTCCCCTTACACAGTGGAGCCTTGAGGCTGTGCTATAAGTCCGCCGTCTCACTTCACATTTCTCCACAGCGTTCTGTCGAGCGAGCGGTACTGCACGGCCTGGGATATGTGGTCGGAGTTCACCGTTTCGCTGCCGTCGAGGTCGGCGACGGTGCGCGCGATGCGCAGTATTTTGTCATACGCCCTCGCGGACAGTTCGAGCTTTTCGAACACTCTTTCGAGCAGGATCATGCCCTCGGGAGTCGGGCGGCAGAATTTTTTCGTCTGCGCCGCGTCCATCTTTGCGTTGCATGAAATGCCGCTGCCCTTGAGACGCTCGGTCTGAATGGCTCGCGCCGCGTTGACGCGCTTTCTGATATCTGCGGAACACTCCTCCTGCGAAGTGCCGGACAGGCTCGCAAACTCAACGGGCGGCACCTCGATATGAATATCCAGCCTGTCGAGCAGGGGACCCGAAAGGCGCGAAAGATATCGCTGAACCGACTGCTGGGTGCAGGTGCACCGGCGGGTCGGGTGGCCGTAATATCCGCAGGGGCACGGATTCATCGCGCAGACTATCATCGCCGAGCACGGGTACGACAGCGACGCGGAGACGCGCGAAATTGTTATTTTTGAATCCTCCATCGGCTGGCGCAGAACCTCCATCGCCTGACGCGAAAACTCCGGCAGCTCGTCCAAAAACAGCACGCCGTTATGCGCCAATGATATCTCGCCCGGGCGCGGAATAGTGCCGCCGCCCGAAAGTCCTGCGGGCGAAACGGTATGGTGCGGCGAGCGAAACGGTCGTTGGGTCATCAGAGATACGCCCTCGGGCAACGCGCCCGCGACGGAATAGAGCTTGGTCGTTTCAAGGCTCTCTTCAAATGTCATGTCCGGCAAAATAGACGGCAGGCGCTTTGCGAGCATACTTTTGCCCGAGCCGGGCGGGCCGACCATGATTATATTGTGACCGCCTGCGGCGGCTATTTCGAGCGCGCGTTTTACCTCCGCCTGTCCTCTGACATCGCGGAAGTCCGGCGCAAATTCGTCCGGGGCGTAGCTGTCTCTGAAATCGTCGAACTTCGCGGGAGCTATTGTCTCCTCGGAGCGCAGGTGCTTTATCAGCTGTTCGACGCTTCGCACGGGTATAACCTCAATGCCCTGAACGACCGAGCTTTCTGCCGCATTCTCCGTCGGGACAAATACAGTCTTTATTCCGTTCTTTGCGGCGGTTATTACCATGGGCAACGCGCCGTCGACGCGGCGGACGAGTCCGTCGAGCGCGACTTCGCCGATGAACGCCATATTGTCGGAGTCAAAGTTTATCTGCCTGCCGGCTTTGAGCAGAGCCATGAGAATCGGCAGATCGTATACCGAGCCCTCCTTGCGCGTGTCCGCAGGAGCCAGGTTCACCGTGATGCGGCTGACGGGGAAGGCAAATCCCGTGTTCTTTATCGCCGAACGGACTCTGTTTTTCGCCTCGCTTATCGCGGCGTCGGGCAGTCCGACTATATCAAATCTCGGCAGCCCCTGTGAGAGATCCGCCTCGACCTGAACCATGTAGCTGTCCATGCCGAAAAGCCCCATGCTGTTTATCCGTGCAAACAAATTCATACCCCCAGTTGCCAAATGAAAAGTCCCCCGAGCTGCCTCGGAGGACTCACTTCAGTTTTTGTTAGTCTGCCTCGGCAGTGGTTGTGGTCGAAGGATCGGTCCAGTCCATCTCGTACTTGTCGCCGTAGGTGTACTCGAACGAGCAGGGAAGAGTGCCTATCTCGGCAAGGGTGCCCTCGCCGGTTATCGTGGTCGTGATCTTCTCGGTTCTTATGTACTCGACGGAAGCAACGGTGTTGTCCTTCGTGTTGATGACGCAGATTATCTTGCACTCGGTGTAGGTCAGGGACTCGATATCGGTGAAGCTGAGGTAGCCCTTGAGCTTATCTCTGAACTCCTTGACTGCCGCCGCTCTGTCTTCTTCGGAGCCGAGGTTGAACGCCTTCTTGACGAGGTCGACGCCGGGCTCTTTGATGACGAGGGTCAGGGTGCGCTGGCTGTTGTCGTCGTTTGCCTCTATCTCCGCAGACTCAACATCAGCTGCGGTGAGGCGGCTCGACCAGCTCTCGCCGGATACGGGGAAGAGGGCTGTCAGATCGTCGCCGTACTTCGTCTCGGCGTTTCTGCTCTCTTCAAAGGCTTTCTTCGTGCCGTCGAAGATGAACTTCTTGAGCGTGGGAACGGACTTTTCGAGCAGGGTGTTGCGCTCGCCGTCCTCTGTGCCGCAGATAACGTTCGAGACGTTCTCCGTGCTCTGGAATTTCTTAACAGCAGGCTTCTTGACCTTGACGGCGTTTATGACGCTGTTGTAGTAGTTGACCATTGCCTCTTTGCCAACGGGCATCTCGGACATCGCGGTGACTGTGGTCTCCTCAGTGTCGGTAGTGCCGGCATCGCAGGCCGCGAACGAGAAGAACATTGCGGCCACAAGCACGAGCGCGCATACGGCATAGATCTTTTTCTTCATGAAGGTTAAATCCCCTTTCGTTTTTAAAGCGGAAGCGCACAAAATCGAATTATGCTGCGCCGCAGTTCCGCTGCTCTTTAGACTGAATTATTATAACATATTAATTTGAATTATTACAGTAAAAATTAACAGTGCCGCCTATTTTTGTTATAATTATTGAAAAACAGGCGGCATATTTGGTTATAATATACAAACAATCAGTTTGAAAGACCCTTTTCGTCGAAGAGGAATGCAGTCTCGAGCGCAACGCCGAGCACGGCTTCAATAGTCTTTATGTCAAGATTATCCGCAGTGTCGAGTCTCGTGTGATAATATCTCGCGGGGGCGGGATCCATTGCGGCTATCGAAACAGCCTTCATGCCCGACTGGGTGACTGCGGCGGCGTCGGTCGCGCCAAAGAAAACGCTCTTATAGGGCATATCGAGTCCGTTCTGCTTTGCAGCCTCTTTGACAAGCGCGCATGCGCTCTCGTCGTTCTTGACGGTACCGGTGAGGTCGCGCGAATATATCGCCATGAAATCGTAGTCGCGGATAGTATCGAGACCGACAAACACGGTTTCAACATCGCCGAGCTCGTCCTTGTGCGCCTTGCAGAACGCCTTTGCGCCGCGAAGTCCCGCTTCCTCCGAGCCTGTGAGTACTACCCAGACCTCGGTGTTTTCAAAGCGGATGTCGTGGTGCTGCATATATTTGACGACCGCCATTGAGATAAAGCAGCCGGTCAGGTTGTCGTTCGCGCCCATGACGGGTCTTTTCTTGTTTTCAAAGAAGAGCGCGACGAAGAGGATCGGTATCCATGCGAGGAAAACATATCTCAGGATGTTGAGCGCGCCGCTGTCTGCTATAGAAAATCCGTGGCCTGCGGCGATAGCCCAGATGTTGAGCACGAGTCCGAGCAGAATGCCGACGAAGCTCAGACCGATTATCGGAACGAGCAGCTTCGAGCCGCCGTAATAGGTGAATCTCCACTCGTTCGCGCTGTCCGAATGGCCGGAGAAGATTATGCGGCGCTTGACTTCGCCCTTGGGTTCTCTGACGGCGACGACATTATGCGACGTCTTTTTGGGGAAGAAGGGGTCGAGCATCTTTTTGTAGAGCAGGAACTCCACGATTGCGAATATCAGCGAGAGTGCGCTGAGAACCAGCGATATGACGCTCATGCCAAAGAAGAAGAGGACTATCGCGGCGATCATCATTATGCCGTCCGTGAGTATCCAGCCGAGGAATGCGCCGGGATGCACGTCAAAGGGCTCGATTTCAACCTTGTCGCACGCGCCGTCGAGCTCGGCCGCCATGAGCTTCTGAGCCTCATGCTCCTGCTCGCTGCCGGCGGGTCTGGGACCGACATCCTTGCAGATCTTTTTGATTCCGCGAACCGAGAAATTCGTCATCTCTCTGAGCGCGGACGGATAGTTTTTTACACTGTCCTGAGCTTTCATGATAAAACTCCTTTCGTCTTTTGAATTCCGCCGCGAGTTTGACACGGCAGATTTATTGTGATATATTTGTGTCGCAGCCGTAGGGCTGTTGAAACCTTTATGGGAGATATGGAAAATGAAGAAAAATATACGCTCGATACTTGCGGTTATCCTCGCGGTAATACTCGTTGCGCTCGTCGGCACATACGCTATTCTCAAAGTCCGCTCGAAGGACAGCAAAACGCCGAATGAGACTTCAAACGAGTCGCAGTCCGAATCGGCGCAGAGCACCGCGCCCGAATCGACCTCGCAGGAGACCGCGACCCAGACCGAAAAGACAACAACTCAGCAGACCACAAAAGCCTCCACGAGCGGGGTCACGGAATATGCATACGCATACGCGGGATTCTCGCCGAAGGTGACGAAGATAGACGAATCGAAATGGTACCTGACCCTCGTCAACCGCGACTATATTCTGCCCGCAGACTACACGGTCAAGACCGCAAAGACCGTTGTTGACATCTACGGCGGATATGACTACGGACTGCTTGACTACCGCGTCGCTCCGCACTATATAGAGATGTATAACGCGGCGCTCGAGGACGGAATAAAGCTCTCGCCCCTGTCGGGCTACCGCTCGATAGCGCATCAGAAGAGAAACTTCGAGGCGCGCATCAGCCTTTATATGAAGCAGGGCTACAGCAAGAAGCAGGCGACGATAATGGCGTCGGAGATAATCCTGCCGCCGCAGACGAGCGAGCACAATGCGGGACTGTGCATGGACATTCTCTCGATATACGAGAGCTTCGAGAACACGAAAGAATACAGATGGCTCCAGGCGCACGCCGCGGATTACGGCTTCGTGCTCAGATATCCCAAGGACAAACAGAGCATCACGAACATCACATTTGAACCGTGGCACTGGCGCTATGTCGGCGTCGAAGCCGCCAAAGAGATGAAGGCGAAGAACCTGTGCCTCGAAGAGTACCTCGGAGTAGCATAAAACAAAATAGTATGATATCAATGAGCTGCCCGGAGAATTATCCGAGGCGGCTTTTTGATTTGCTCAAAGTAACAAGTAAAAATATAAGACAGTAGGGCGGATATCATCCGCCCGCGAAGTTTGCACAATTTTTAAACAGCGCACTTCGTAGGGACAGCCCTTGCGGCTGTCCGCTATCGGCGCAGCTATTGGAACTTGTTCATCGGGATTTATTGAGTCATCGGCTTTACCCTTACAAAGTGTAAAAAAACCGCCACCTACAAATAAAGCCGCAATATGCGGCTCATTTTTCTTTCTTATGATTCATTCCGCCCTCGACAACGTCCTTGCCCGTGAGCACGACCCAGATGGTGCGGAAGAATATTTTTGCATCGAACAAGAGCGACCTACGCTCGATATATTCGCGGTCATATTCCGCCTTTTCCTCGTCGGAGAGGCAGTCTCTGCCGTTGACCTGCGCCCAGCCGGTCAGCCCCGGGCGAACGGAATATACTCCGTATTCGCGGCGAAGCTCGCGGATGTGGCTCTCTTCGGGGATCAGCGGGCGCGGACCGATGAAGCTCATGTCGCCCGCGAGAACATTGAACAGCTGCGGCAGTTCGTCGAGGCTTGTCCTGCGCAGGAACTTGCCCGAACGGGTGATAAACTCATCCGACTGTTCAAAATCGGCGGTCGAAAGATTCGGCGCACCGTTTTTCATCGTGCGGAATTTTTTGATTTTGAACAGCTCGTCGCCCTTACCGACCCTATTTTGTCTGAACACGACAGGCAGACCGTCATCACAGATTATTATCAGGCAGATAATAAGCATCAGCGGAGACAGAAAGATGATAGCCAGCAGGCTGAGCAAAACGTCCAGGAAACGCTTCATTAAACAGAACACGCCTTTCATTTATTGCAGATACGGCACAGCGTCAACGGCTGCCCCAGAAAATATAGTCGCTGATAAGCACCGCACGCACGGGTGCGCCTTCGAGTCCGCCGAGCTTCACGGGGGCTGCAAAGAGATAATAGTCGCCGGGGGCAACCTCGCTCAGGTCAAGTCCCTCGAGCACGCAGATTCCTGCGCCCAAGAACGCCTTGTGCGGCGCTACCTGGTCGCCCTTTATGCCGACGGAGAGGGAATCCGTTCCGATGAGCCTGAGCCCGATGTCGGCGAGTTCATCCGCGGCGCTGCTGTGAAAATAAGCCTTGCCGCCGCCCTTTATGAGCAGGCGCTCGCATTTCTGCGGGAACTTTTCGTTGATATCCTCGCCCGTTATCGCGCCCTCAGGCACCTCGATGACCGTGCACGGACCGATAAACGGCTCGAGCGGCACTTCGTCGATGCTCGCGCCGCCGTCAATGAAATGCAGGGGCGCATCGGCATGGGTGCCGGTGTGCACGCATGAGAAGAGCGTGGACAGATTGCAGCTCGAATTTTCTCCTATCCGGCTGACGAACTCCGCATGCGGCAGAGGGTCGCCCGGATATATTTCGGTTTTGAGCGCGTCGCGCGAAATGTCGATAATGTTCATTTTATCAATCCTGATTCTTGAGCGACTCCATCTTGAGATAAGCGTTGATGAAACCGTCTATGTCGCCGTCCATAACGGCGTTGATGTTGCCGTTTTCAAAGCCGGTGCGGTGATCCTTGGCGAGAGTGTAGGGCATAAAGACATAGGAGCGGATCTGGCTGCCCCAGCCGATCTCTTTCTGGTCGCCCTTGATATCCTCGATTTTGTCAAGATGCTCGCGCTCTTTTATCTCGAGGAGCTTCGATTTGAGCATTCTCATCGCAACCTCGCGGTTCTGATGCTGGCTGCGCTCGATCTGGCAGGAGACGACTATACCGGTCGGGATATGCGTTATACGCACGGCGGACGAGGTCTTGTTGACCTTCTGACCGCCCGCGCCGCTCGCGCGGTAGGTGTCGACCTTCAGATCGTCGGGATTTATTTCAACTTCTATATTGTCATCGATTTCGGGCATGACTTCGAGGGAAGCGAAAGATGTGTGTCTGCGTCCCGATGAGTCGAACGGGGAGACACGGACAAGGCGGTGAACGCCCATCTCGCCCTTGAGATAGCCGTATGCATTCTCGCCCTCGACGAGCAGAACTGCGGATTTGAGACCCGCCTCGTCGCCGTCAAGGAAATCGAGCATACTGACCTTGAAGTCGTGCTTCTCGCCCCAGTGCTGATACATGCGAACGAGCATCTGCGTCCAGTCCTGCGCCTCGGTTCCACCCGCGCCCGCGTGGAAAGTCAGCAGTGCGTTCTTCGCGTCGTATTCGCCGTTCAGAAGCGTGCTGAGGGTCTGCTTCTCGAGCTCGTCCTCAAATTTTGTAACGCCCTCGCGGCACTCGTCGAACATGGAGAGATCCTCCTCCTCGTCGGCGAGCTCTATAAGGGTCATCGTGTCGTCAAAAGCGGTCTCGAGCGAAGTATAAGCCGCGACCTTATTTTTAAGCTGGCTTATTCTCTGGAGCACCTTCTGCGAATTTTCGATATCGCCCCAAAACTCCTCTGCGGCGGTCTGCTCCTCAAGCTTCGCAATCTCTTCCTTGAGCGCGTCGAGACCGAGAGCCTCGCGCAGCTCGGAGAGCTTCTGTTTATTATCGTTGAGCTCAAGTCTCAACTCTTCAAATTGCAGCATACAAAAACCTCGTTATCAAAAAAGTTAATTTTATACACATAACATTATACAAAAAGCAGCACACAAAGTAAAGCAAAAAATTGATATGACACGCAAAACAGAATATTTTGCCGCCTGCCAAAAGTATTGACTTGCCGCAAAATTATATTCTATAATATGTTTGCAACAATTTCGCAAAACGGAGAGGGAAAAATGAAAAACAAAACGGCAAAATTTATCGCGCTTTTACTCGCAGTGTTTATTTTTCCACTGAGCTTTTCCGCCTGCAAGAGCGGGAATACGGAGCTCTCCGCAGAGAGCGTCGCCGATATCTGCATAGAGAACAGGCAGGTATGGGAGTTTGGCGAAAATTCCGTCGGAAACTGCGGATATTGCTTTATCGACCTCGATTTTGACGGCATGCCGGAGCTCGTGTCGACCTCGACGCAGGGCAGCGGACTTTTCACGACCGACTTTTTCTATAAAATAAACGCTGAAAAAAGCGCCGTTGAATCGCTCCCGCTTTCGGGGAACGGCAATGCGGATTTCAAGCTTAACGCGGCGCAGGACGGCGATTATATGAAGCTCCTGCGGGACGGGGACGGCAATATGTTCTATTTCTTTTGCAGCTATGCCCGCGCGTCCGCCGGAAACTATGCTGTGAGCTACAGCCGCGTGACCGTTTCGGGCGGAAAGGTTCAGTCCGAGCTTCTGTTCTCCGAGGATGTTTATACTAACGAAGACTCGCAGTCGGAGCACAAATATTACTCCTACGCCGACGGCAAGCAGACGGAGCTCAGCGAGCAGGAATATAAAAACACTTTTGACTCATTTTTGGCGGATAACACGGATATGCACCTGACCGCAGGTTACATAGACAACAACGAATTTTCCGCCGCCGATTCCGCAAAACAGCGCGAGATGCTCGCCGAGTCTTACCGCGCCTTCGGCTATGACAAGACCGCAAATTGACAGAATTACCCCTCGACCGGCGGTAAATTGCGCCAAAAACGGCGACTTGACTGACACTCCCGTGACAAATACTGCGGGCGGTGCTATGATACGCAGCGGAGGTGATCGAAATGGTCAACAAATCAACATTCGGTCAGTTTTTGCGTCAAAAGCGAAACGAAAAGGGGATGACCCAAAAGGAGCTCGCAGAAAAACTTTTTCTCAGCGAATCCGCAATATCAAAATGGGAGAAGGGCAAAAGCTATCCCGACATAACGATGATACCCGATATCTGTTCGGTGCTCGATATTTCGGAGCATGAGCTGATAAGCGGCGCGAACGACACGGAGTATCACGAGATGAAACGGGACGCGCGCATATTCAGGAAGCTGACCGGGACATTCTTCTGGGGCTTCACGGGCGCGTATGCGCTGGCGCTTATTATATGTTTCATATGCGACCTCGCGGTGAATCACAGATTCACTTTCTTCCCCGTGGTTTTCGGCAGTCTCCTGACTGCGTTTTCGTTCGTCCCGACATTCACGCGCTTTACCGAAAAGCATAAGCTCGCGGTATTTTCCGGCTCGACTTATCTCTCGCTTGTCCTGCTGTTTGTCATCTGCTGCGCAAAATACGGTCAGAATTGGTTCGGCGCCGCCGCGCTCGGCACTCTGCTCGGGTATATCGCGGTGTTCGCGCCGTTTTTGCTCAGACGCTATATGCCCGCAAGGGAACGCAGATTTATTCCCGCCGTATACTTTTTGCTGTTCTTCGCCTGCCTCGCCCTGCTCGTTTCGGCGGTAAGAATAACTGCGGTGTTCAATCTTTCGGGCGCTCTGCTCGTCGTGCTCTATGCATTTATTCCGTTTGCGGTGACTGCCGCCATGCATATTATCTGCAATCACCCGCTGATAAACGCCTCGGTCGATGTCCTCGCGTTCGGCTCGGTTATATATGCTCTGCCGCGTTTTCTCACCGCAGTGTTCGGCAGTGTAGAGGGCGCGAACTACGCCGTGAACTTCGCCGACTGGGCGCATTTCGCAAACGGCAATGTATATCTGCTCATTTTAATATCCACGCTCGCGGTTTCAGTATCATTGCTCGCGGCAGGTATCGCAAAACTGCGCCGCGCGCGTTGACACATGGCAGATTATGTAATATAATATACCAAAATCGTGTGGATTTTTCCGAACCTGACGGGTTTATTTTTCGCCATGCACCTTTTCGGTGCGTGGCTTTTTTGATGAAAAGAGGGGTTATTTTGCAAAACAGGAAGCTGAAAATTCCGAGCGAGGTCGTTTATATCCTCGCCGTCGCGCTGCTCTCGCTCGCGGTCGCAATGCTCACGGCGGCAAACTTCGGTGTGTCGATGATAGTCGCGCCGGCATATCTTCTGAGCCTGAAAGTCGGAATACTCACATTCGGCCAGGCGGAATATGTAATTCAGGCGGGGCTGTTTATTATCTTCTGCATCGTCATGCGCGGATTCAGGGCGGTGTATCTCTCGTCGTTCGTGACCTGCCTTATCTACGGCGCGGCGCTCGATCTCTGGCGGTGCATCCCGTTCTTTAATCCTAATGTCACCCCGCCCGGGAGCATGTCCATGCCGATAAGAATACTTCTTTTTATCCTCGGCGTGCTGCTGACCTCATTCTCGGTCGCGATGTTTTACAAAACCTATCTCTATCCGCAGGTCTACGACTTCTTCGTCAAGGGCGTCAGCGGAAAGTTCGGCATAAAGCTGTCGCGCTTCAAGACCTGCTTCGATTTATCCTGCCTAGCGGTGGCGGCGATAATGTCGCTCGCGTTTTTCAGGCGCTTCGAGGGCATCGGCTGGGGTACGCTCATTATCGCCTCGATAAACGGTACGATAATCGGCTTTTTCTGCCGCCTGTTTGATAAGTATTTCGACTTTCCGCCGCTGTTCAAAAAATTCGCCGCTCATTTTGAGCTCGACAAAAAACAGTGACATACTTTCCCGCAGGGGAGTTTTCTTCACAAAAAGTTTGATTTTTTCCCCTTGACTGCACGCCCCGCAGAGTGCATTATATATTTGACAAGATAAAATTAATTCACGGGAGAAGACATAAAATGAGCACATTCCCCGATGTAAAGAAAAATTTCGGCTTCGGTTGCATGAGACTGCCCATGGACAGCGAAAAGGTCGACTACGCCGAGTTCACGAAGATGGTTGACGAGTTCATGGCACAGGGCTTCAACTATTTCGACACCGCACGCGTCTACATCGGCGGTCAGGGCGAGACGGCGATACGCGACTGCGTCGTAAAGCGCTATCCCCGCGACAGCTTCATTCTCACCGACAAGCTCTCCGATTCGCTGTTTAACAGCGAGGACGAGATACGCCCGTTGTTTGAAAAGCAGCTCGAGAGCTGCGGAGTGGACTACTTCGACTTCTACCTCCTGCACTCGCAAACGAAGTCGATATTTGAAAAATACAAGAAGCTGCACGCCTATGAGCACGCGTTCGAGCTGAAAAAAGAGGGCAAGGTAAAGCACGTCGGCTTCTCGTTCCACGACACCGCCGACGTACTCGACGAGATGCTTAACGAATACCCGGAGATTGAGGTGGTTCAGATCCAGCTCAACTACATCGACTTCGAGGACCCCGCCGTTCAGGCGCGCCTGTGCTACAAGGTCTGCCGCAAGCACAACAAGCCCGTAATAGTCATGGAGCCTGTCAGGGGCGGAAAACTCGCCGACATTCCCGAGCAGGGCAAGGCTATGTTCGACGCTCTTCACGGCGGCAGCCCGGCGAGCTACGCGATACGCTACGCAGCGGATTTCGACGGCGTATTCATGGTGCTCTCCGGCATGAGCAGCTTAGAGCAGATGAACGACAACCTGTCGTTTATGAAGGACTTTAAGCCCCTGAGCCACGAGGAGAGGCGGGCGATAGCGGAGGTCTGCGACGTTATACGCGCGACCCACACCATCCCCTGCACCGCGTGCCGCTACTGCACGGACGGCTGCCCCGAGCATATCCTTATTCCTGACCTGTTCTCATGCATGAACGCAAAGCAGCTCTGCCGCGACTGGAACTCGGACTGCTACTATGAGGTCTACACCGAGAATCACGGCAAAGCATCGGACTGCATCGGCTGCGGAAAGTGCGAGCACTCGTGCCCTCAGCACCTGCCCATACGCGAGCTGCTCAGGGAGGTTGCAAAAACCTTTGAGAGCGAAGAGGCAGAATAAGTTTTCGCTCTCAAGAGAATATAAAAACCGACCGCTTCGGTTTCCCATCGCGGTCGGTTTTTGTAATTTTATTGAAATAGGCAATCCGACAAAATTGAATTTATCTCTGCATTCGCAGATCTCGTGGGTGTTTTTGTTCTTGTCTTGGGGTTTACCTGCAATAGATGTCAATCGCCTTTGCCGCGAACGAGGCTGTGCCCTCGCCACCGTCAGCTCTTCAAGCAGAGCGCCGAGCTGCATGATAAACGCGGTTTCGCCCGCAGCAAAAATCTCGCCGATGCAGATAGACGCTATGAGCGCCATAGAGACGAGCACATCCGCCGCCGTCTTTGAGCTCGACTGCGTATAGCCCGACGCCTTCTTCACGGTAGCGGCGCTGCTGATTATCGAGCCACGCCTGCGCTTCACTGTCCGAAAAGGCGCTCTCGTAGGCGTACATTGCCTTTTCGTCCTGCAATATTCCGCACAGATTGAGATAATCATTCCGATTGAATTTTCTCAGCACGAGCCTATCGGTTTGAGCAAAAATTTCTTTATTCATCTGCATTTTTCATGTTCCTGCGGACGTGTTCTTTTATCGCCGAAAACGACTCGTCGCTGATGTCGTGCTCCATTTTGCACGCATCTTCGGTGGCAGTCTTTTCGTCAACGCCGAGACGGACGAGGAACTTCGAGAGCAGGGTGTGGCGCTCATATATTTTCTTCGCCACATCGAGCCCCGATTCGGTGAGGGTCAGATACCCGTCCTTGTCCATGAGAAGATAGCCGCCCTGTTTGAGAAGTCCGACAGCGCGGCTGACGCTCGGCTTTGAAAATCCCATATATTCGGCGACATCGAGCGAGCGCACAACGCCGTTTTTTGAAAGCACATAGACGGTTTCGAGATACATTTCGCCCGATTCCTGAAGATGCATACCTGTTCCTCCCTTTTAGGTGTGTATATTGTTATATATTAAAGGTATGATATCACTTCACTTAGGAAAAATCAAGGGCGGGAAGATATGTATGAAATGTCCAAAGCAAACGGTTAGCATAAGCTAATCATTTGTGGATGTCGCCGAAATTGCGTTTTACGGCAAAAAATTGAAAAAAGTCTATTGACAGGGAACAACTATAGGAGTACCATATATCACGGTTAGCGGGTGCTAATCAATTTTAAAGCCCCAAGGTTAGCGTATGCTAATTCCGGAAATACAAAAGAGGAAGAGGGACTCAATATGATGCCTTTGATGTTCGCACAGGTCGGCGAAGAGAATATCATCAAGAAGATAGGCGGCAGCCCGGAAGTAAAACAGCATCTCGAAAATCTCGGATTTGTCGTCGGCGGCACTGTAAAGGTAGTCAACGCCCTGGGCGGAAATGTTATAGTCAACGTCAAGGAGTCGCGCGTTGCCATCAGCGAAGAGATGGCGAAGAAAATCATGATATGACGGCGCTGCGGCGCAGTACATATACCAAATGAATAAAATTGCACAAAAGGAGGATATAAGCAATGAAAACTCTCAGGCAGGCTAAGATCGGCGAAACGGTCAAGGTAGTCAAGCTCCACGGAGAGGGCGCAACAAAGCGCCGCATCATGGACATGGGACTGACCAAGGGCGTGGAGGTCTATATCCGTAAGGTCGCGCCTCTCGGCGATCCGGTCGAGATCACGGTGCGCGGCTATGAGCTCTCGCTCAGAAAGGCCGACGCGGACATGATCGAGGTCGAATAAGACCCCGCGCAGAAAAGCTGATATAATTTCAAGAAAGAGAGGCTATCAAAATGGATTTACGCATTGCTCTTGCGGGTAACCCCAACAGCGGTAAAACCACATTGTTCAACGCTCTCACCGGTTCGAACCAGTTCGTCGGTAACTGGCCGGGCGTTACGGTTGAGAAAAAAGAAGGAAAACTCAAAAAGCATGACGGCGTTATCATCACCGACCTTCCCGGTATCTACTCGCTCTCGCCCTATACCCTTGAGGAAGTTGTCGCGAGAAACTATCTTATCGATGAGCGCCCGGACGCTATACTTAACATAATCGACGGTACGAACCTCGAAAGAAACCTCTATCTCACCACCCAGCTGACCGAGCTCGGCATCCCCGTTGTTATCGCCATCAACATGATGGACGTCGTCAAGAAGAACGGCGACAAGATAAACGTCGATGAGCTCTCCCGCCAGCTCGGCTGCAAGATAGTCGAGATTTCCGCCCTTAAAGGTGACGGAGTCATGGACGCTGCCGAGGCTGCTATCGAGGCTGCAAAGAGCACCAAGACCGTTCCGATGCATACATTTGAAGGCTCCGTCGAGCACGCTCTCGCGCACATTGAAGAGGCCGCCGTCCACGGACTCCCCGAGGAGCAGCAGAGATGGTACGCTATAAAAATCTTCGAGCGCGACGACAAGGTTCTTGCAAAGCTCAATCTCGACAAGGCGACCCTTGAGCACATCGAGGGCGACATTCAGGCAGTTGAGAAAGAGATGGATGACGACGCAGAGTCCATCATCACGAATGAGAGATATATCTACATCGCGTCTATCATAAAAGCCTGCTACAAAAAGAAGAATGTCGGTCAGCTTTCGACCTCCGACAAGATCGATAAGGTCGTCACAAACCGCTGGCTCGGACTTCCGATATTCGCAGTTATCATGTTCCTCGTCTACTACATCTCCATGGTCACTGTCGGCTCGTTCGCTACCGACTGGATGAACGACGGAGTGTTCGGCGACGGCTGGCACCTGCTCGGCATCGGCTCGAAGGCCTATTCGACCGACGCTGACGACTACACCGCCGCTACCGAGGCTGTCAGCGCATTCACCGGCATTGACTTCGGCGCAGAAGATTTTGACGCCGACAAGGCTCTCGCCGAGATGAAAGCCTATCAGCCCACAGCGGACACCGCAACGGTTGATGTTGAGGATGAAGAGACCCTCGCCGTCAATGCCATGACCGCTTATTATTCGGCAATCCCCGCAAACCTCTCCAAGGCTGACAAAGAAGCAACCGTAGGCATGACCTATGTTGACGCTGTCAAGTACCTTGAAGAGAAGGGCTTCGACGAGCCCGATCCCGCCGCTTACGGCGTGTGGGTGCCCGGCATTCCGGTTCTCGTCGGCAACGGACTTGAAAAGGTCGGCGCGGCCGACTGGCTCAGTGGACTTATCAACGACGGTATCGTAGCCGGCGTCGGCGCTGTCCTCGGCTTCGTTCCCCAGATGCTCGTTTTGTTCCTGCTCCTCGCATTCCTTGAGGCGTGCGGCTACATGGCCCGTATCGCATTCGTCCTTGACCGTATATTCCGCAAGTTCGGTCTTTCCGGCAAATCCTTCATCCCGATGCTTATCGGCACCGGCTGCGGCGTTCCCGGAATCATGGCTTCCCGTACCATTGAAAATGAGCGTGACCGCCGTATGACCATAATGACAACAACATTCATCCCCTGCGGCGCTAAGGTACCGTTCATCGCCATGATCGCAGGCGCGCTCTTCGGCGGCTCCGCTCTGGTATCGACCTCCGCTTACTTCATCGGCATGGCGGCTATCATCTGCTCGGGCATCATGCTCAAGAAGACAAAGATGTTCTCCGGCGATCCCGCTCCGTTCGTTATGGAGCTTCCCGCCTATCACTGGCCGACCCTCAAGAACGTCCTCCGCTCCATGTGGGAGCGCGGCTGGTCCTTCATCAAGAAGGCCGGAACGATCATCCTTCTTTCAACTATCGTTGTCTGGTTCACCTCTTACTTCGGCTTCGTAGACGGCCACTTCGGAATGCTTGCAGAGGATCAGCTTGATCAGTCCCTGCTCGCAAAGGTCGGCTCGGCTATCGCCTGGATCTTCGTTCCGCTCGGCTGGGGCAACTGGCAGGCTACCGTCGCTTCGATCACCGGACTTGTCGCAAAGGAGAACATCGTCGGTACGATGGGCATCCTCTATGGCGCAGAGGGCAACGTTTATGCAACCCTTGCAAAGGCGTTCACCGGCATAACCGCTTATTCGTTCCTCGTCTTCAACCTCCTGTGCGCTCCCTGCTTCGCAGCTATCGGCGCTATCAAGCGTGAGATGAACAGTGCAAAGTGGACTTGGTTCGCAATCGGCTATCAGTGCGGCTTCGCCTATGTTATCTCCCTTATGATAAACCAGTTCGGCAACCTCTTCACCGGCAACATCCACGGCGCAGTTGATATCGTAAGCCTTGTGTTCGCGTTCATCTTCCTCGCCCTGATAATCTTCATGCTCGTGCGTCCTTACAAGGAAGCTACGAAGCTGACCTCCGATGTAAAGGTTACGAAATAAAGCAAAACACAATCTGTGAAAGGAGTCTTTTCAAATGCTCGCGTGGTTATCAAAGAATATTGCAACCATTATAATATGCCTTGTGCTTGCCGTTATCGTGGCACTGATTATATATAATCTTGTCAAGGATAAAAAGAAAGGCAAATCCTCCTGCGGCTGCAACTGTGCCCACTGTGCTATGGCAGGCTCCTGCCACAGCGCGAATCAGCAAAAGGGCAAAAAACGCAGCCGATAAGCACAACAGAACAGAAAAAAGGACGCAGCGCAAACTGCGTCCTTTTTGGCATATCCCGGTGGATTTTTTCGCGCTTTGCTGATATAATCAAAGAAAATCGGCATATCGGAGGTGCGTAGATTGATATTTCAATTCGGCGAATACAAAATCGATGTTGATGTTGAAAAGACGAAGCAATTTTATAACCGCGCCAAAACGGTCAGCGAGGAATGCCAATGCGACGGGTGTCTTAACTTCGAGAGAGCCGTAGACGAACTTTCGCAGAATATCCGGGACTTTTTTTCCGCGCTCGGCGTTGACATGAAAAAAATCTGCGAATGTTATGTCTATTGCGCCAAAGACGAAAACACGCTGTACTACGGTGGCTTTTGCCACATCTGCGGAACTTTACTCAGCGGCAAAAGCGCATGGAAACCGAAGAGTGACTCAACAGCTTGTTGGGACGAAAAAGCAACATATCCGCTCTCGCCGAATTTTGGCGTTTCGTTCAGCGACCGTATCGACATGCCGGAGCCGGATTTTCCTCTTCCAGTTATTCAGCTCGACTTCGATGCGGATATCCCGTGGGTGCTCGGAAAGAGAAACAGCTATATTGACGAATAATGAGGCGAAAAAAGGAGCAAATACAACGCACTTTGGGAATATGTCAAAAACAGCGGCGCGCAGTCGCCGAAGCTCACTTTTGATGAAATACAAAATATCGCCGGCGTGCCGATAGACCACTCGTTTCTGAACTTCAAAAAGGAGCTTGCGGATTACAGCTATCGTGTCGGGAAAATCTCGATGAAAGAAAAGACTGTGAGTTTTGAGAAAGAATAAAATTGTGCGAACTTCGCGGGCGGATAACATCAGCTTCAGCAAGGTTGTGATGATTTCCAATATTACGGAGGTTGACCGTTGCCGATACTTATATCCGCAAATTCCTATCCGCCTAATACTCACAGCCCATCAGCAGCCTTTCACCTCCTCCGAGCATTTACATTTTGGAAAAAATATGCTATAATGCGGGCACAAAACTCTGGGGAGAGATAATAAGATGATAAGATTGGCATCGGTCGGCGATGCGGGAGAGCTTGAGCGTCTCAATGCAGAGTTCAACGGCAAGGGCAAGACTACGGAAGAAAGCATTCGCGCCTCGCTTCTTACAAACAGGCGCGAGGTTGTCATCGTTGCGGACGGCAACGGAGGACGGCTCGCCGGCTTCGTCTGCGTTCAGCTGAAGAAGTCGTTTTGCTACGACGAATATATGCCCGAGATAACGGAGGTCTATGTCCGTCCCGAGTATCGCGGGCGGGGAGTCGCGCGCGAAATGCTGACCTTCGCGCAGGAATACTGCAAAAAAATATACCCGCTCCACAGCTTCGAGCTGTTGACGGGCAGTGATAACACTGCCGCGCAAAAGCTCTACTCCGCCATCGGCTTCGAGTGCGACGGCGAAATGCATATGTCAAAGCAGGTAAAATAATTTGAGAGAATCGCAGGAACAGAGCTATGAGAATAATAAATACTTTTGATAAAATACCCGGCTGCTTTAAGAACAGCGCCTTTGATTTGGATGCATGGAGAGTATACGCCCGCGCGATTTCGCCGGAGCTTGGCGAAAAATGCGAACGGGATTCGAGGGAATATGATTTCAATAACGATGTGCTGCCCGTAGTCAATAACGTGCTGCTCAACAGGGACGCGGCGATTGCGGCAAACGACTCCTTTGTCGCCGTGACCGACAAGCTTGCGAGCAATATAGAGCGGCTTTTTGAAAACGGCGTCGAGACGGATATTATTCTCTATTTGGGGCTGTGCAACGGCGCGGGCTGGGCGACATCGCTTGACGGCAGAGACGCGGTTTTGCTCGGAATAGAAAAAATTATCGAGTTGAATTGGCAGGATGAATCCGCCATGCAGGCTCTGATTTTTCATGAAATAGGCCACATATGGCATAAAACCTACGGGAATCTCTATCCCGAGGCTCGGTCAGAGGGCGAAAATTCACTGGCTCAGCTCTATCAAGAGGGACTTGCCATGGTCTGCGAACATATTTTATGCCAAGATGACAGATACTATCATCAAAATCAAAACGGTTGGCTCGATTGGTGCAAGGAAAACGAAGCCGAAATAAAGCGTGAATATCTCCGCCGCGTCGATAAAAATATCAGCACGCAGGATTTCTTCGGGGATTGGTGCAGCTACAAAAATCACAGCGACGTGGGCTATTATCTGGGCTGCGAGTTCGTCAAACATTTGCAGCAGCAATACTCGCTTGTCGATATAGCAAGCCTCAATGTCAATCAGTTATATAATCATTTTAAGGAGTTTGCGTCGGCCGAATAAACGGACGGCAAGCAGCAAAAAAGCTTTTACGTAGAAAGAGCGTACTGTTCGCGGCGTTTTTGATTATTCGAGATATCCAAATTATCCTGATTATACAGGCAGTGTTATCGGTTTGTTATCGAGACTGATAACACTCGACCTACAGCTATGATAACAGCAAGCTATGCCGCTTCGAAATATTGTGTTTTTACTTAGAAAAGCGAGAACTTATATGTTACTAAGAAACATATAAGGCAAGTTGTTCTATGATTTCTTCATGCTTATGCTAAGAAAATTTCTCTCATTTAATATATTTTTCTCCGCCTTGACGGTATGTCAAAACGGAATTTTTATCGAATATGTAAAAGGCTTCCGCCCCTAACAGGGCAGAAGCCTTAAAAATTATGCGATTTTTAGGTTTAGTTGTAAGCCAAGTATTATTATTTCATCTGTTGCAAAAACGGTTACTCGAAAAGTGCCGAGTCCCGAAACCCGTATAAATACTGGTTTTTTCGGCACATCTAAACCAAGGGGAATTATTCCCACTCGTTGCCGAAAGGCTAAACTTAACGCATTTTGTTTATAAAACGTATCGTGTAGTCTTCGCAGTATTTTGATAATCCATATTATCATACCTGTATGACGAGAATTTATCATTTTCTTATCAGGTGCGATAAAACCGATGGTTGCAAGAAAAGAATAACCGCAACCGGATTGGTTTTACAATTCATATTATACTTGATTTCTTTTTGTTTTGCAAGATGTATTTTAATTTTACGCACACATTTCAAAAAATGCGCTTAAAATTTAATTGATTTTTTTAGTTGTCTCAGGTATAATAAAATCAGCACACAATTACGTATTCGCTGTGCGTGAATTTTATTTAAGGAAGAGGGTGAATGAGTGAATCTTAAAGAGCGAGCAAAAGAAGTGGTTGTAGACAATAATGGCATTGCAAAATCTGCCGACTTTGTTGCTGCCGGAATCAGAGCTGTTGATGTCGTAAACCTGTGTAACGCAGGCTTTCTTAATCGTGTACGACACGGATACTATCAGCTTGCCGAACAAGGTGTTTCTTCAGAAGAACAATTGCTTGCAACACTCATCCCAAAAGGAATAGTTTGTGTTGAATCTGCGTTGTTTCACTATGGCTACAGCGACTTTGCACCACGAAAATGGTCAATAGCTGTGCCTCGTTCAATGTCAAGAACAAAGCTAAAAGTCGACTCGCTTGCTATTCAACCTTACTATATGCAGCCTGAGTTGTATGAACTTGGGAAAATCACCGACAACTTCAATGGAGTTGAGCTGCCTGTATATGACCGAGAACGAACAATCTGTGATTGTTTCAAATATCGTTCAAGATTAGATAACGAAATTTTTAACAAGGCTATTAACTCTTATGTAAAAGACGACAAAAAGAATCTGAATAATCTTTCTGCTTATTCCCAAAAATTGCGTGTGTATAAAAAGGTTACCGAACTGATGGAGGTGTTGCTGAATGGCTGATATTGCAGCGTCTGTGCTTACTCGATTAAAGAATAAGGCGCAGGCAAGTGGAAGAAGTTATCAACTTTGCTTACAACTCTTTTGTCAGGAAGAATTTTTGCGCAGACTTGAAAAATCAAAATACGCAGAAAATTTTGTTCTCAAAGGCGGATTGTTTATCTATTCGCTTACCGAATTTGACAGCAGAGTTACAGTCGATGTTGATTTTTTGCTTCGACAAATGCCGAACACTCCTGAACAACTGCGAGTTGTGCTTGAAGAAATTATCGCAGCACCTACTGAAAATGGATTTGTTACATTTGAGATAACAGATGTTGCTCCCATTGCTGTTGCAAAGAAATACGCCGGTATCGGTGCATCGCTTGTTGCGCATATCAAGAATACGAGAACGCCTTTCAGCATTGATTTCGGCATTGGCGATGTAATTGTCCCAAAGCAGGAAAAGCGAAAAATTCCTACACAGCTTGACGATTTTGCTTCTCCGACGGTAAATACATATTCGCTGGAAACGACAATTGCCGAAAAGCTTGATGCAATTCTCGATTTAATGGAATTTTCAAGCCGAATGAAAGATTATTATGATATTTATTATCTTGCCAATAAGTTTGATTTTGACGGTGCAACGCTGACAAAAGCGCTTAAAAAGACTTTTGAAAATCGTGGACACGCCTTTACGATAGAACAATTTGAGCAGGTTATGGCTTTTGCCGAAAATGAAGCAATGCAGAAAAAGTGGAAAGCCTTTACCCGTAAAATTGATACGAAAACCGATGATTACAGCATCGTGCTGAAAACAATAAGGGCATTTTTAACAAAACCGTTTACAGCGGAAATAGATAATATAGGTTTTTCTGGTCGATGGTCCGCAAATCAAAATGAATGGATAATTGGAGGAAGCTATAATGGCTAAAAAACAAAAGAAACAAGAAGCTTTGTCGGTTAGTAGACTTATAAATGAAGTTTTGGTGGCACAATTAAGTATACCTTTTCGCCAAATTGTCAATGATACCACTTTCTCAAAATATACTGGCTCAAAACGTCCCGACATCCTTATTTCTGAATTTGAATACGATGGCACCAATGACGAACAATACATCAAAAACCTTGTCGCATATGCAGAAGCAAAAGACGATTGCAAGGTTGAAGATAAAGATTGGAAAGATGCTTTGAAGCAAGGCAAAATCAAGGCACCTAAATTGGGTTTACCTTATTTCATTGTTACAAACTGCAAAACCACATATTTTTATAATGCGAAAACCTTAAAGCAATTAACACTTAACGGTAATCCTATCCGTGAATTTCAAACTATTGATATTTATAGACTTATCAAGAACAAATTAACCGCAAATCCTGACTTGGATTCAATCAACACTAATGTTGACTCTATATCCACCATTTCAGAAGCAATATTTAATAAGAAACTTTGGGAACTTGCAGGTGTATATCGTGGCATAAACTTCAAAGACAATGTTCAAAAGATTGACTTTACAGTAGGTTTTGTTGCCCTTGAATATTTCGAGGAAAAAGAGGAAATTGACGGCACGAAAGATTCGTCTAAAGTGTACTGGTCAACTTGCAACGATGATGTAGCAGAAAAAGTAAAGAATAATTTGAGCGGTTACATTAGCCGTTTAGAAGATGAAACAACTTTCAAAGAATTTAAAAATGTTATGGAAGTAGTTAGGATTGCAATTAGCGGTGATGGAAAAAACAAACCACTGATTGGCGTAGATGATGTAAAACAAATTTATAGCATAATTGATTCTATGAAGCCCTTGCACGGAACTGGATTTGACTTGTTTGGTGCTGTATATGAAATGTTCGCTTCTTCTAAAGAGAAAAAGGATTTTGGCGAATATTTCACAAGACGTCATTATACACATATATTCTCCAAATTGTTACTGCAAGATGAAGATATTTACAATGAGAAAAAGGAGTTTTCTATTATAGATCCTGCTTGCGGCACGGGTGGGTTCTTAACTGAAAGCTTCAAAGTCTTGTTAAACAATTATGAGAAAAGCGGAACTTTAACAACTGAAGCAAGGGAATTCCTTTCTAAAAGATGTTTCTACGGCGTAGATGTTCGAGATGAAAATATATCAAGAACTCGCTTAAATATGTTTTTGGTTGGTGATGGGCATACCCATATGTATTCGGACAATTCCTTAAATCCGACAAGACAAAACGGGAAAGCCACGCTTAGCAAAAAATACCAGTATGTAATTACAAATCCTCCGTACGGTAGCGGTACAATCAAAGCAAAAACCAACGCAATTTCCACAAACAGAACTGAGATAGCATTTATTTGTAAGGTTATTGATTTGCTTGAAGTTGGCGGAAAAGCGTGTATCATCACCCCTGACGGTGTATTAGAAAATCCCTCATATAAGAAGTTCCGTCAAGAAATTCTTGAAAAATGTGAAATATACGCAATAGTTTCATTGCCAAAATTCGCTTTTGCACCATATACTAAGGAAAAGACTTACGCTTTATTCATTAAAAAGCGTAGTGACAAAGTTACTAAAATACAGGATAAACCTATCTGGATGTATATCATTGATAATGACGGATTAGCTAATTCTGATAAAAGATTTCCCACCAAGTTACGTAATAATCGCAACGGTTGGATGCACGATGAAATATCCGGCTGGGTTAGCACGGACGGCATTGAAATGCCCGGCGTTTTGGAGAAACGTTGGTTATCTTTTGATGATAGTGCCGCCCCTACTACATGGATTGATGAGAAAGGTATTGTGCAAACTGCAAGAAAAGGTGGTAATGTCGATATTAATATAATCGAAAATGATCATTATAAAACTTTATTGCCAGAGTATTATTTGAGACCGTATTCTCCGCACTATATTAGTGAAAATGATTTTGACAATGAATTAAAGCAAATAGACAATAGTATAAGGAGGCTGCTTAATGAAATTTCTTGATGTTTTTAATGAAATTGATAAAGGCAATTACGCTTTAACAGATGAAGCGATTTATGCATCCTTACAAAATGGGGATGAGTTAATACCTTTATACGGTGGAAACAAAGAACATAAAATGACGGATCGAAGAATTTCAGTTTCTGCGAAAACGAAGAAAGGTGCAACAATTAAGATTTTCTCTGGTGAAGGTATAATTATTAGTCTAGATGGCAGTGCAGGAAGTATGACATATAAAAACGGTGAAAAGTTTGCTCTTAATCATCACGCAGGATTTATAACCTTACGCAAAGACGCCGTTGATAAGGTGAACCTTGAATATTTCTCATTATTCTTGCAAAACTTTTATAGAGAAATGGGCGTAAGTGACGGATCGAAAACATTATCATTGGAGCAGGTTTATGCGGAGGAGTTTTCTCTCCCCGATTTTGATATTCAATGTAATATTTTAAATTCTCTAAAAAGTATTAAAAGCAAATTGGATACTCTTGCTATATTAAAAAAACGATATTATTCTTTAATGGATAAAGAGTTAGCAACAGAATATAATCAGTATCAAGCCAAACAGATTAAAATTTCAACCTGTATTGGTTATATGAGCGGAAACAGTGGCTTAACAGAAGAATTTATATATCAAATGTTACAAAGCAATTCGGAACGATTTGTCGTCCTTTCGAGTGCCACCGAAGATAATACAATGATGGGGGAAATCCCCAAGTGCATTATCAACAATCGCCAGTTGAAAGTTTTTGAAGGGCAGGAAGGCCTGTTGGTAACAAGAAATGGTAAGGCGGGGCAGACAAAATATCTTCCCAGTGGAAAATATACAATCAATGATCACGCCTATATTCTCTTTGTTAAAGACACATCGCCATATGAAATCAATCTTAAATGGCTTTCCTTGCAATATAAACAAGATTTTCTATCGTATGCTTCGAACTCGGATAATGAAACTTGGAATATGACGGGATTTTTCGCTTATACAAAATTGGATATTCCGAGTATTGATGAACAATTGTCCATTGTGAAAAAATATGATACTTTGTTACAACGTATTAATACTATTGAAGAAATAGAACGCAAATATTGCAAACTTATATCAAAAGAAATAGCATAAAATAAAGCCAAAAGCGGGGACAGCAACATAAAGTTGCCGCCCCATTTTTACTTAAAAATAAATCAATTCTGCACATACGATTTCCGTCGCTCTGTTGCGTATATTATTCATATTCCGCACCCAGAGCATCATATCGGTTGCTTTGAGTTCTTCGGTTACATTTTCTTTTTCGGAGAGGTCTTTTACCAGCCGGAGAAAAAAGTCTTGAGCCTGCTGCTCAATATCTGCAAGATATGAATTGAGCTTACCGCTTGTCAGCAAATTGTAGTAACGCACCTTATGATTTTGTTTCAAATATCGTTTATGCCTCATTGCCCAAACGCCGATATTTGCTTCCTTTTCTTCTTCCACCGGTAATAAATCGGGCAACATATAGTCGCCCACCTGCGTATAAGTACCGCCTGTTTGTTCAAAAATTGTGTTTGCCATTTTGTTTACCTCCAAAAATTTATTTATCTTGAGCGTGGATTTTCACGCTTGCGACCTTTGATATTTCTTGCCTGTTCAAGCAACTCATTAATTTGCTTATGCCCGAACACCTTACGCAAAAGCTTGTAATCTTTGACTTCCGAACGCAAATTTTCGTTTTTGCTTTTCAGCTTACTGTTGATTTTAGCCAGCATTTCGTTCTCACGATATAGGTTGCCGTTCGTGATATTTAATCTATGGTAACTGTCCCAACCCTCAAAGCAACGAGCCAATGCCGTCTTGATTAACGCTTTTAATTTTTGAATAAGCGGCTCTGCAATTTTAGTTTTATATGCTTTTACAGACATAAAACCTTGCGGCTCGGACAGTTGATATTCGGGTGCGGTATCGAGCATTTCTTCCACATTTTTTAAGTTTTCCAAACCATCATCATAATTTAACACTCGCTCGGATAACACATTGAATTCAGTCTGTTTTTCTTCGATTTTAGCACCTAATTGTTCAAGTTCTGTCGTTCGCTCTTGCTTTTTGTAGTCAAGAACAGAGAGGTGTTTCTCGTGAGTCCCTTTTTGTTCCCATTCAATTCCGTGACGCTCCATCACGGCTGAAAGCTGTTCTTTTTCGAATTGTATCCACTGATTCCACTCTGTATTTTCACGAGTACCACCCTTGAAACCCTGTGCGGCTAATGCTTGTTTGAGCGAAACTCTTGTATCAAGTCCTCGCTTACTGCCGGTAATAAACGGGACAAAATCAATGTGTAAATGCGGTGTGGCTTCGTCCATGTGCAAATGTGCCGAGAAAACATATAAATTCGGATTGCGTTCCTGAAATGATTTCATATATTCATCAAGTATTGTTTTGGCAAGCTGACCATTCTCGGATTGAGCGTTCATATCACCTATATTCCCTATTTGAAATATAACTTCGTGAAACAGTTTTTCCTGTTTGCCTGTTCTGATTTTGTCATAATAACTTTCTACCTTTCTATCATTTCTTGTTTGTTTTGCATTGTAGCGTTCTACCGCATCATCAAACAGCTTATGATACACATTTTTAAGATTTTCATTGCAATAAACGATATTATACTGTGTTCGGTCTTTGTCAACATTCTTTGCGGTGAAGTCCCTGTCATTATGTGAGACAGAGCCTTTTCCAACCATAGCACTAATTGTTCTTTTCATAATTTTTGCACCTCTTTCCTACGATGAAATACCCTCTTTGTAAGCGTTAACGTGACAACGGTTCTGTTACTCTTGTCAAGAGTAACGCAAAAGCACTTTTGACAGTACCCATCAAAAATGCCGCCAGCCTGTTGCT
>OLRF01000349.1_pt1 | contig 62679 bp, 56 predicted proteins | sample 1672061 | NCBI WGS metagenome assembly OLRF01 (sample SAMEA3136641, study PRJEB25190) | human gut metagenome | reverse complement strand
TGGTAATTTATTATACCATATCGCCGATAAAAATGCTTCTATATTTAACAAAAAAATAAAAAAGAATTATACCCTATTATATTCTCCACCAATCAAAAATGTATCACAGCAATAATTTCCCATTATTTCTAGGATATATCATAATTTGAAATATTTATTGCAAAAAACCGTCTCATGGGGTATACTGATTATGATTAAAAGTGGAAGTGTAAGAAAGGTGGAAAGATAATGGAGATTACCGATGTAAGGATTAGAAAAGTCACTGACGAAGGAAAAATGAAAGCAATCGTTTCAATCACTTTCGACGAAGAGTTCGTAGTACATGACATCAAAATTATCGACGGACAAAACGGTCTCTTCATCGCTATGCCAAGCCGCAAAGTGAACGAGGGTGATTTCAGGGATATAGCGCACCCTATTCTTTCCGAAACGAGAGAAAAAATCAAAAACGCCATATTTCAGGAATATGAAAAGACTCTCCAAAGTCAGGACGAAACAGAGGAATCATAGGAGATTTATACTCGCTATAAAACCTCGGAGCTTAAAAGTTCCGAGGTTTTACGTTTTCTGAAAAATATCCTTTGCGGTGTGTAGGTGTATGCCGCATCGGTATGCGATCTATTTGCGTTCTGTCGTCTATTTTCGGTTCTGTGGCCTGTTTGCGTTCTGCCGTCTATTTAAGGTTCTGTGGCCAGTTTGATGTTCTGCAGTAATTAAGGTTCTGCGGCTTAAGGTCCTTCAGCTGATCTGAGTTATGCTCCGGCTGATTTTTCATCGCCTTTGAATTGTTTTTTTGCTTCTATGACTCTTATTATATTGGTATTTCCTGGAACATCTACCGGCATGCCGGCGCTGATGACTACGGTATCTCCATCATCTATGAGCCTGGCATCTATTGCCTTTTCGGCACAGTGCTGGAAGAGTTCTTCGATGTCATACCTGTAATTGGCCATCATTGGTCTTACTCCCCATACGAGGGAAAGCTGATGATAAGTCTTGCTGTATGGAGTCGAGCCTATGATGAGAATGTCCGGCCTGAATTTGGTCATGCGCCTGGCTGTGTATCCTGTCTTTGTTATGGCCATCAGAGCGGAAGCATTTATGTCCTTTGCCAGCGTGCAGGCGGCATGTCCTACGGCATTGGTAGTATCCATGGCGTCCATCTCGTGCCATATCATATTCCTTGCGGGGACTTTAGGCTGATCCTCTTCTGCCTGGCGGGCAATTTTAGCCATGGTTTCAACAGCCTCGACAGGATATTTTCCTGCGGCTGTTTCTCCCGAAAGCATTACCGCTGAAGTGCCGTCAAATACCGCGTTGGCCACGTCGGTTATCTCTGCCCTTGTCGGCAGCGGACTTGAGATCATCGACTCAAGCATCTGAGTGGCGGTAATGGCGATCTTTCCAGACTGAACGCAGCGCCTGATAAATCGTTTCTGTATGCCGGGAAGCTTTTCGTAAGCCACCTCTACGCCCAGGTCGCCCCTGGCCACCATTATTCCGTCGGCAGCGTCCAGTATTTCCTCGAAATTTTCTATGCCCTGTGTGCTTTCTATCTTGGCGATAACCTTGATTTCTTTTCCGCCGTTTTCAGCGAGAAGCTTTTTTATTTCCAGCACGTCGCCGGCGCTCCTGACGAAAGAGGCGGCGATGTAATCCACGTCGTTTTCGATGCCGAACAGTATGTCATCTCTGTCCTGGCCGCTTATATACTGCATGTTGAGTTTCACGTTGGGAAGATTGATTCCCTTGTGGTTGCTTATCCTGCCGCCGTGGACTACTATGCCCTCAACTTCTTTTTCCGAGGTCTTCGTGACTTTTATCACTATCTTTCCGTCGTTGATGAGGACAATGTTGCCCGGCGCGACTTCTTTAGGCAGATCCTTGTATGTCACGGAAACGATGTCCTTAGTTCCGTCGACAGCTTCAGTGGTAAGGGTGAAAGTCTGGCCGTTTTCCAGCATCTCTTCTCCTCTGATAAAATTGCCCGTCCTTATCTCGGGGCCCTTGGTGTCAAGGAGAACCGCCGCCGGAACGCCGAGCTTATCTCTTACGCCTCGAAATCTTTCTATGGTCTGCTTGTGCTCCTCATGAGTACCGTGGGAAAAATTGAGACGAACCACGTTCATCCCGGCTTTCAGCATGGCCTCCATAGTCTTTTCATCAGACGACGACGGTCCAAGAGTACATACAATCTTCGTTTTTCTCATACTTTCCTCCCAAAATTCCAGAAACTAATAAAAAGTAGCGACTTCTTCTTCCGGCGCGGAAACCTTTTCTACGCTTAGTACGTGGAAAACCGGCCCTTCGCTCTGATACATATGGTTATATTCCTTTTCCACCTTAGCTGTCATTACGGCCCAGCCGCCGTGTTCAAGCTCCTGAGATTTCTCATACTTGGCCACAAGGCCTCCGAACTGGATATCTTCGATGCAGCATGTCATTATATGTCTTCCGATGACGAATTCGTCGTCATCCAGTCCTCCGCCCAGCAGAGTCCTGCCCTTTATGGTCATAACTTTGCCGTAATATTTTTCTTCTTCCTCGTTCATATCGGAATACCATATGGCGTAGTCCTTGTCTTCTATCTTTATCTCGGGAGACGTGATGTCGTAAGGAAGAGGATCTTCGATATCGTCAAATTCTATGTGGTCTTTGTCGTATTCATATATTATCTGGCATCTTCTGTTGATGACTCTCACTATCTTGTGATAGTCCATCTTGTCCATGGATTTGTCAAAGTTTTTAAAGATTATGGCTTCCGGTGATTTTATCTTGTCCACAGTCAGGTTGCGCATATTGTTGTTATAAGTGAGGTAAGTGCGGGAATCTGCAAAGGACATTTCCTGATACACACGCCAGTTTTCCGGCAGAGAGCCATAGAGGTTGTCTAAAAGCCACATGCCGTTGTATTCTATTATGATCCTCTCAAATTTATATTTTTCTTCCAAATCTTTAAGATATGCTTCTGTCAGTTGCTCTTCTTCATCTAAAGAAACTATTTTAACGTTGGAAGCAGCGAATTTCAATGGTTCCAGCTCTCTTTCGCCTTCTTCGCAGAGCAGAACCAGGGTTCTCTCTCCTCCGTTGAACTGAGGGTCTTCCAGAGTTTCCTGAATGAATGTAGTTTTACCTGCGTCTAAAAATCCCGTAAAAAGATATACAGGTACTTCTCTCATGTCTGCCATTTTACGCATCCTTCCTTTTATCTTTTTATAGTTTAAGCCTGCCGTGTTTTGCTGCGGCAGGCCTCGAATTATGGTTCGCCCTTCTAAGCTGATTCATCGCTGCAGGAACTACAGGCCGAAAAGTTTTCTTACTGCGTCTTCCTTAAGCTCAGAGCCTATGACGCAGAGTCTTCCGGTAACTTCTGCGGCTCCTTTTCTCACGTCCGCTTCCCCCGGAACATAGTCGAAATGTATCCATTCTCCGTCAGTCCCCTCGACTATGCCTTTAGCTCTGAGGACAAAGCCGTAAGCATGCTGGTCTTCAAGACTTTCGAGGGCTTTCTTTATCTCTTCTGCACTATATTTTCTGGTGGTCTCCTCGCCTATGCTGTCAAAGACTTCGTCGGCATGATGATGGCCGTGGTGGTCGTGGTCATGTCCGCAGCAGCAGTGGTCGCCGTGTTCATGGCGTTTATGCTCATGGTCATGCTCGTGATCATGGTGATGCTCGTGATCATGGTCATGCTCGTGATCATGGTGATGCTCGTGATCATGGTGATGCTCGTCTTCCCTGTGTTCTTCTTCAAGTCTTCTCAAAGAAGCCTCGATGGTGTCCCTCTTTTCCATGGCGGCCAGAATCTGCTTTCCGGAAAGCTTATCCCAGTCTGTAGTTATCATTACAGCGTGAGGATTGTGCTCCCTGAGCATTTCCGTAACCTGCTGAAGCTTTTCGTCGGAAAGCTTAGATGTATGGCTGAGTATGATAGAGCTGGCGTGCTCCACCTGATTGTTGAAGAATTCTCCGAAATTTTTCATGTATATTTTGGCTTTTCCAGCGTCTACCACGGTAGTAAAGCCGTTGAGCCTGACTTCGTCTATATGGAGGTTTTCTACCGCGTCGATTATGTCGCTGAGCTTTCCTACTCCTGACGGCTCTATCAATATTCTTTCAGGCTGAAATTCTTCGACCACCTGTCTCAAAGCCTTTCCGAAATCGCCCACGAGACTGCAGCATATACAGCCGGAGTTCATTTCGTTTATTTCGATTCCCGAATCTTTCAGAAATCCTCCGTCGATGCCGATCTCGCCGAATTCATTTTCTATCAGAACTACTTTTTCCCCCTTGTAGGCTTCTTCCACCAACTTTTTGATCAGTGTAGTCTTGCCTGCTCCTAAAAATCCTGAAAAAATATCTACTTTAATCATTTTCATCATCCCTTTTCATTTATTTTATTGCCGCGAACTGCGGCTCAGTTTTCCTATAACTAAATTATTATACCACTTTAACTGGGAAATTAAAAGTGATATACTTAATTACGAAGCGCTAATAATAAATCATATATTTATGGAGGTCAACTGCTATGGATAAAAATTCAAGAGAGTATGAGACATGCGCCTGCCGCCACGTCACCAGAGGTGAAATTGAGGATTTCGCCAGAGAAACGGGTATAACCGATCTCAAAGAAATCTGCGAAAAGCTCAATATAGGCAACAAGTGCGGCGGCTGCAGGGAAATGATCATGGAAATTATAGAAAGCGTCAATCAGTAATGCAAGCCCTCGAGCTGAAAGGGTTATTGCATAAAAAGCCGGCGGAATGCGATTCCGCCGGCTTTTTATCATGGCTTTTAAGAAATTGGCTAAGAGGAGGCATTTTTTAGCCTTGTATATTTGAATCAGTTTGTACGCTTCCCTGCTACAGTGAGCTTTTCCAGCGTAAAACCTCTTTCAAAACGGTCTAAATATATTTCGCTGCACTTTCTGTACCTTGCGAAAGTTCTGCGGGCTTTTTCCTCGTCTCCGTACACTTTCCAGTATCCGGCAAACTTAAAGTCTTTTGCTTTGTTCTGTATGAATCCGCGGACATCTTCCGGCGGAAATCCGAGAAACACCCCCACCTCATGAGGGAACCCGTTGGACTCTTCTATCCTTTTTATCAGTTTTACTATACATTTTTCAACGTTTCCGCAGCAATAGCCCAGCTCCCGCATGATGGTGCATACCATGTCGTTTTCCATGTCCTTTTTAAGCAGCTCCGGGCGGAAAACGTAGAGCAGCATCTTGTTGTCCCTGTTTCTCAGAGGTATGGTCCTGACGCCCTTTCCCCTGAAAGCCTTGTTGGTCTTTCTGATAAAGTTCTTCATCTCTTCTGCATCTTCAAATACGCAGGAGAATATATTGCCTGTCTTTATGGCTGCGAGAGTCGGCGCACAATGTCTAACTAACAATTTTTCTGTCATGATTTCTTTCGCATCTGGTTAGTTAAAGCTAACTCGTTCTTTAAAAATTTAGTTAGCTCTAACTAACTTATTTTAAGTTTACATGCTTTCCTCCTTTTTGTCAATCTGTTTTTTATATTTTTTGCGAATATTTTTTAAAATCTTCTTTTTCCATATTTTTTCCCAAACAAATAAAAAAACACCTGCCAGAGATTGACTCCCTGGCAGGTGTATCGGGTATGGTATATCTGCAGTCTTTATTTCTTGTCAGCCACTATCTTGTAATAAGCGTTTGATGTGATGCGGTAAACCAGCATGTAGAATGCGGCGAATATCAGGAAAGTTATCGCTGTGGTCGCTATGAGAAGTTTTGCGTTCATCAGATTGAACAGCAGAAGCATCTTGTGGACGAACGGAAAGGCAAATGTGAGATGTATTCCCGCTGCGACGAGAGGCAGAAAGAATACTATCAGCAATTGCGAATTTATGCTCTTTCTTATCTCTCTCTTCGTCATTCCGACCTTCTGCATTATATCGAACCGCGACTGATCTTCATATCCTTCCGAGATCTGCTTATAGTAGATGATCAGCACTGCCGCAAAGATGAATACTATGCTTAGCATTGCTCCGAGGAAGAGCAGTCCGCCAAAGGTTCCGTAAAAATCAGCCTTGTTGTCTGCCAGGCTTTCACAGCTTACTCCGCTGAAAGAGCTCTCGCCGTCCCTTAATAAGTTGTCAAACGTTCCTATCATACTGTCCCTGACCTCTATCTGCCTTTCATCTGACAAACCTGTATCAAATCCGTAATTCCAGCGCAGCTGAATCAGAGTCTGACCGTACATTTCAGAAAGCGCGTCTAAAATTTCCATACAGCTGTCAAGATCCTTCACTACTATGAAAACCGATGAAACAGCGTCCATAGATGCATATGGGCTGTCAACACATTCATCGACTTCCTCAACTATCTCGTAATTTATATTATCGCCTATTTTAATTTTTTTATAATCATATTCTCCCCTGTTGACATATATCAGAGCCTGATTATCTTCGAGAGTTTTATTCTGATTTGTCATTTTGTTGTAGTCGTCAAGAGACATGAAATAGTAGATATAAAGATTATCTATATCGCTTTCCGAAACTTCAGAAAGATATGCTATATCAACATCTATCTCACCGGTCTCGTCGACTACGCCCGTGGCCTGTGCGTACCTGTAATCAAGTATATTCTTTTCTGTCACGCCCTCGCCGGCGGCTGCCGTTTCGGCTTTCTCCCGCAGAATCGCTACATTTTCTTCGCTCATTTCGCTTGGATCTTCAAAGGTAACCGTCGAATTTATTTCTCTCGGATACCTGCTTCCCATGGCATCTTCAGCTCCGAAATACAGGCATGAAGTCGACGCTATCATGACAAGCACCATGGTTCCCAGTATACATATCGAAGCCAGCCCGGCTCCGTTTCTCTTCATCCTGTAAGCCATTGAGGATACCGACACAAAATGCTTCGGGTTATAGTAATACTTTTTATTCTTTTTGAGGATATTGCACATCAGCACTGAGCCGGATATGAAAAGCATGTAAGTTCCCACGATTACCATTATCACAGCTACGAAAAACCACATCAGAGCCGAAAGAGGGTTCTTTATGGTCAGAGCCATATAATATGCGCCTCCGACAAAGAGCAGTCCTATCAATCCTAAAAGCCAGTTTCCCTTAGGCTTTTTCTCCCCGACGTTTTCGCTGCGAAGCATGGAAATAGGGCTTGAAATGCTCAGCTTTACCAGTGAGTTGACCATCAGCAGTGCAAAGATGGCCAGAAAGCAGAGCAGCGTGGTCATGATGGCTTTTCCGGATACCGAAATGGTGTAGCTTATATCTCCATGCAGCATGTTCATCAGGCTGAGTTCCGCCGCTTTTGAAAGAACTATACCAAGGCCGAGGCCTACGCTCAGAGCGATGGCCGCTGTCAGCACAGTTTCCCAGAACAAAACCCGGCCGATATTGAACTTACCCATTCCCAGTATGTTGTAAAGTCCGAATTCCTTTCTTCTCCTGCGCATCAGAAACGAATTTGTGTAAAACAGGAATATAACTGAGAAAATTCCGATTATATAACCGCCCAATCCCAGCATCATTTGAAGAGAGCCGGCTCCCGGCATCTTGCTGAACACCGGCGTCACGGAAAGGAATACGATGATATACTGCATCATCACCATGCCTATGCATGTGAGAATGTAAGGCAAGTAAAACCTTTTATTTTTCCTCATGCTTGAAAAGGCAAGCTTTGGGTAGAATCCTATATTCATTATCTCTCACCGCCTGCCTGCAGCATAGTCAATGTATCGGAAATCTTCTGATACAGCTGCTGATTTGTACCGTCGCCGCGGTAGATTTGATGGAACACTTCGCCGTCTTTGATGAACAGCACTCTTCCCGCATGGCTGGCCGCTTTAACCGAATGTGTCACCATCAGTATAGTTTGCCCGTTTTCATTGATTCCTCTGAACAAGCTGAGCAGTTCGTCGGTGGCCTTGGAATCGAGGGCTCCCGTCGGTTCATCTGCCAGAATTATCTTTGGGTTGGTGATCAGAGCTCTTGCTACTGCCGCACGTTGTTTCTGTCCCCCTGATACCTCATACGGATATTTTCTCAAGAGCTCTGAAATCCCCAGCCTTTCTGCTATGAGTTTCAGCCTCTGGCGCATCTCCTTGTGAGTCTTTCCCGCCAAAACCAGCGGCAAATATATGTTGTCCTCTATGGAGAAGGTGTCCAGCAGGTTGAAATCCTGAAATACAAAGCCTAAATTGTCTCTGCGGAAAGCCGATATGGAAGACTCCTTTATGGAAGCTAAATCTTTTCCGTCCAAAATCACGCTTCCTCCCGTCGGTTTGTCGAGGGCCGCCAGAATGTTGAGCAGCGTGGTCTTTCCTGAGCCCGACTCGCCCATTATGGCCACATACTCGCCCTGCTCCACGCTGAAATTAACATTTTTAAGCGCTTCTACCTTGGCTCCGCCGAAACGGGTGGTATAAACTTTTCTGAGACCGTTAACTTCCAAAATACTCATTATCAAAAATCCTCCCTTTTGATTTTAAAAATCCTTTTAAGATTTCTGCCGGTCTTGAACTTCATGTCCTTCCGAAGCTTCATGTCCTCCCGAAACTTCATGTCCTTCCGAAGCTTCATGTCCTTCCGAAGCTTCATGTCCTCCCCGGCTAAATCAATAATATCAAAAATGCGATACTGACGCCATTACATCGGCTTACAATATCGCAAACATTTCTAACAATAATGTAAGATTTGCCTTGTCATCGGCCGGACGCAATTCCCGAGTCATTAGGTCATGCTGCGGGCAGCTCTGGGAAGCGGCGCGCTATTCCACGTCGAGCTTTTTCTGGTTCAGATCTATTCTGACAGTCGTTCCCCTGTCTACGGCAGACTGAGCCGTGATGCCATGTCCCAGATTTCCGCAGATTCTTTTGCAGAGATACAGCCCTATTCCGCTGGCTCTCTTGTTGACTCTGCCGTTATATCCGCTGTATCCTTTTTCAAAGATGCGCGGCAAGTCCTCTGCTGCTATTCCTATTCCTGTGTCGCTTATGCACAGAGTCTTAGGTTCCTCCATGCTTATGCTTATCTTTCCATTCACAGTATATTTCAGTGCGTTTGACAGGACCTGCTCGATCACGAAAGAAAGCCATTTCTCATCGGTAATGACTTTTGCCTTGAGAGGCTTATATTCCAGAGTCAGCTTTCTGTTTATGAAATCTCCGGAGAATTTCCTTACAGCCTGACTCACTATGTCGTCGAGGGAATATTCTTTTATTACATAATCGGTAGTATCAGAATCGAGGCGCAAAAATGTCAGCACCATTTCCACGTACTGTTCTATGCGAAAAAGTTCCGGCGACATCTTTCTTGAAAATTCCGTATCTTCTTTCTGCAGATGAAGCTTCATCGACGTTATTGGCGTCTTTATCTGATGAGCCCACATGGTGTAATAATCCACCATGTCACGGTATCTCCTGTCCATTGCGCCGGAAAGCTGCCTTTGTTCACTGCAAAGCGCCTCCACTATCTGTATATAATCCTCATCTTCAATCGTTTGAGGATCGGGTAAATTGTCCATAAGTCCGGCGGAAAGCCGGCTTAGCCTTTCAAGTTCTTTATGTTTAAAATAAGCGTTCTTTATGCCGGCGCCAAGCAGCACCGCTCCTATGACCGCGCACAGCAGCATGGGATAAGCTACCGCTTTGAGCGGCAAATGATACAGGTAAAACGAGACTGCAAAAATGGCGCAGAAAAGCAAGAAAACAAATATATCTTTTTTCCTGTACCTGAAATACGTCTTTAAAAATTCCGTCACATCTTTTTTCCTCATATATTTTAACCTGCCACATCAAATTTCACGCTATCCTATCATATAGCCCACGCCGAATTTAGTCTTGATGAAATCTTCAAGCCCTGCGGCCTCAAGCTTTTTCCTCAGTCTGCCTACGTTTACGGTCAGCGTGTTTTCATCTACAAAGCTGTCCGTCTGCCACAAGCTTTCCATCAATTTTTCACGGCTGACCACCTTGCCCTTGTTTTCCATCAGGTTCAGGAGAATCCTGTACTCGTTTTTAGTCAGCTCGATTTTTTCATCTCCATAAATCAGCACATTGCTTCCGGTATTCAAAAGAGCTCCCCTATGCTCCAGCACCGGTACGGCCTGCGAAAAGTCGTATGTTCTTCTCAGCATGGCCTGGACTTTGGCCATCAGTACATTTATATCAAAAGGCTTGGAAATGAAATCATCGCCTCCCATATTTATAGCCATAACGATATTCATATTATCCGACGCGGAAGAAATAAATATTATGGGTACGCTGGAGCTCTTTCGTATCTCGCCGCACCAATAATATCCGTCAAAAAACGGCAGTCCTATGTCTATGAGTATCAGATGCGGATTGAATTCTGCAAACTCAGCCAAAATATTGCGGAAATTTTCCGCGCATTTAACCTCGAGCCCCCACATCTGCGCCTGATCGGATATGGCTTCAGCTATTCCCCTGTCGTCTTCTATGATAAATAACCTGTACATTCTCGTTGTCCTTTCAATTATACTCCCTTTGATGCCCTTTTGGCATGTCTTTTGATATGTCCTTTTATACGGCTTGCATATGGATTCTGCGGCTTTTATATGGCTTTTCATGCGGCTGGTTTATGAAAGAATTCTGCGGCGATGATTTCATACGGCCGACCTACGATGTCTTTTCATGCGACCATTCGATATCCGCTGTTGAGGCACGCAAGCCGTTGGCTATTTCTCATTGCCTGCACCTGCCGCCGGCTCTTTCTTGTCGCCGCCCTGCACCAACCGCCGGTCTGCACCTGTTTCTAATGCATACCGGCCGCCGAACCGTCGGCTGTTCCTAAATGCATAACGGCCGCCGGCGTATGCCTGTTTCTGAGGCTCGCAAACCGCCGAGCCGATGACATCGACAGCTTCGTTCTGACGATATTTACCAACGCCGGCCATCGGCGTTGCTGGCTTTGTTCTGACGATATTTACCAATGCCGAGCCACATTGCCGCCTTTTTTCTCCCCGACGAAAATATATTAGCATAAATGCCTTACAGATGCAACGGAGATGAGCTTGGGCACAAAGAAGCATGGTCAGCATGTAATGCTCTATGGATTTCAGGTCAAAATAGGAGCTTTAATTGCGAGATGCACAGAGCGTTTGAATTAAGATAACCAAAAAATGGGGGAGGTAACTGCTTGTAGGATTATGAAAAACGTTATACAATTTCTTGATTTTGCCTATTTTAACAACTAGTGTCAAAATCATTTGAACCATATTTCACATAGGAGTATCCAAATTTTACAAAAACACGGAAAATGGATACGGTTTTTGCGATATTGGATACCACGGTATCCAATATCGGTGTTTTTTCGGAAAATGGATACGATTTTCCAAAATTTGGATACTCCTATTTTTGTATAAACTCCAAGGCACAAACTACAGCCTATTTTTTTCAATAGGCACCCGTCACAAATTACAACTTCACAAACAGCCATGTAAGATTATGGAAAATGTTGTACAATTCTTTTATTTAGCTGATTTTTGACAACATTTTCTTTGTTTCACAATGTCGCAATTTGTCGAATCAGCTAAGAAGCCGACCCAATGTTGGCAGATATCACAATATCTAAAATCCTGCCAACATTTTTAAAAAAATATGTTGGCAAATTCTCTCTAAATCCGAAAAATGTACAACATCGACATATTTCGATACGCCTAGCAAAGCCAATTTTAGCAGATTTAAAGAAATTTGTTGTCATAATTCAAATAATATTCAAAAATGTACAACATCGACATGATTCGACATAGAGCTAGACTAGAAATTGGACAGAGCACCAACATCGACAAGATTCGACAGCCTCATCACCAGCCTCATCACCAGCCTCATCACCAGCCCATCCTCCCCACACACATACATAATAAAAACAAGGGCCGCGCATTGACGCGCGGCCCCTCATCTCAATCAACGATATAACGATATTAAGATATTAAGATATTATTAGTTTTCCTCGGTCTTGGTCTCGTAGCTCTGCTGCAATGCCTTCAGGTGCTCAAATCTGCCCTTGGCCATTTCCTCGGATTTCTCGAAGAGCTCTTCCGCTCTTTCAGGGAATCTGAGGGACAGCGAGTTGTAACGGACTTCGCCCATCAGGAAGTCTCTGTAGCTTTCGGTAGCGTCCTTGCTGTCGATGATCAGAGGATTCTTTCCTTCTTCAGCAAGAGCAGGGTTGAATCTGAGCAGGTTCCAGTATCCGGAAGCAACTGCGTGCTTCATCTCTTCCTGAGCCTTGTTCATACCCTTCTTTACGCCGTGGTTGATGCATGGAGCGTAAGCAATGATGATGGATGGTCCGTCATAAGCCTCAGCCTCTCTGATAGCTTTCAGAGTCTGCTCCTGATTTGCTCCCATGGCGATCTGAGCTACATATACATATCCGTAAGCCATGGCTATCTGTACCAGGTCTTTCTTCTTCACGGATTTACCGGAAGCAGCGAACTTGGCGACAGCTCCGATAGGAGTGGACTTGGAGGACTGTCCGCCGGTATTGGAGTAAACTTCTGTATCGAATACGAGGATGTTTACGTTTTCACCGGAAGCGATAACATGGTCAAGACCACCGTAACCTATATCGTAAGCCCAGCCGTCTCCGCCGAAGATCCATACGGACGGCTTGATAAGCATATCCTTGTTGTCTACAACGTACTTGGCGTCTTTGTTGCTGTCTGCAATCTTTTCGCATGCTGCGAGAAGAGCTTTTCCTGCAGTTTCAGCAGCTTCAGCATCGTTCATGCCGTCTACCCAAGCCTTGGCAGTATCACCGAGAGTATCTTCCAGTCTCTCTACTACAGCTTTCATTTCCTGACGGCGAACCTTCATGGACACGGCCATACCGAGACCGAACTCAGCGTTGTCCTCAAACAGGGAGTTGGCCCATGCAGGACCTCTGCCCTCTTTGTTTACCGTGTACGGAGTGCTTGGCAGGCTGTTGCCCCAAATTGACGAGCAGCCTGTAGCGTTGGCGATGAACATTCTGTCGCCGAAAAGCTGAGTTACCAGCTTGGCGTAAGGAGTTTCTCCGCATCCAGGGCAAGCTCCGGAGAATTCGAGGAGCGGCTGTTTGAACTGGGATCCCTTTACTGTGCTTTCAGCAAACGGAACTTCTTTCTCGCTTACTTCATTGAACAGATAGTCGAATTTCTTCTGCTCTTTTGCAGTGACATCCTCGGAAACAGGAACCATGTTGAGGGCCTTGTTCTTGGCAGGACATACCTGAGCGCAGGAACCGCAGCCTACGCAGTCGAGGGCGGAAATACCGATGGTGAACAGTTTGCCTTCCGTTCCCTTTCCTTTGAGTTCTACATAATCTCCGTCTACGCCGTCCTTTTCTGCGCCTTCAAGCACAAAAGGCCTGATTGCAGCGTGAGGGCAAACATATGAGCACCAGTTACACTGGATACAGTTTTCCTTGGTCCATACAGGAATATCTGTCGCGATACCTCTCTTTTCGTGAGCGGCGGTACCGTTAGGAACCATACCTGTTGAAGTCTTGGTAAATACAGATACAGGGATATCGTCTCCCTCTAATCTGCTGTAAGGAACAACAACTTCGTTGAGATAGTCGGTGTGCGCCTGATCGCGGCCCACCATCTTAGGAGCCGGCGCGTCGTCAGCTGCGTTGGCCCATGAAGCAGGAATTTCTACTTTGTGTATCTTTTCAATTCCCTGGTCAACGGCGGCTATGTTCATGTTTACGATGTTCTCACCCTTGCGGCCGTAAGTCTTTCTGATGGCGTCTTTCATGTATTCCTCAGCTTTTTCGATTGGAATAATGTTAGCCAGCTTGAAGAAAGCAGCCTGCAGAACTGAGTTGGTTCTTCTCGCGCCCAGTCCGATTCCCTTGGCGATGTCTACGGCGTCGCAGGTGTAGAACTGAACGTTGTTGTTTGCTATGTATCTCTTCATGGTTGCAGGAAGCTGCTTGTCAAGCTCCTCGTCGCTCCATGTGGTGTTGAGCAGGAAGTATCCGCCCGGTTTTACGTCTTCTACCATCTTGTACTGGTTAACGTAAGCTTCGTTGTGGCAAGCTACGAAGTCCGCCTGTTTTACATAGTAAGTGGACTTGATAGGCTCGTCTCCGAAACGCAGGTGGGAAATAGTAACGCCTCCGGACTTTTTGGAATCGTACTGGAAGTAAGCCTGTACTTTCTTGTCCGTGTGGTCGCCTATGATTTTAACGCTGTTCTTGTTGGCTCCGACAGTTCCGTCACCGCCCAGACCCCAGAACTTGCACTGAACTGTTCCTGCAGGAACTGTATCAGGATATTCTGACGGAGTCAGGGAAAGACCTGTAACATCGTCGTTGATGGAAAGAGTAAATTCTTTCTTAGGCGCATCACTCCAGAGGTTTTCGTAAGCAGCGAGGATATCTCCAGGCTGAACGTCCTTTGAACCAAGTCCGTAACGTCCTCCGGTGATCAGGCAGTCTTCAAATTTAGTTCCTCTGAGAGCTGCAACTACATCCAGATAGAGAGGCTCGCCCATTCCGCCCGGTTCCTTTGTTCTGTCGAGGACAGCTATCTTCTTAACGGTTTCAGGAATTACGCTGAGAAGATGTTTTACGGAGAACGGTCTGTAGAGGTGAACTTCTACGATACCTGTCTTTTTGCCTTTAGCGTTTAAGTAATCCACAACTTCTTCGGCCGCTTCGCAGGCTGAACCCATAGCGATCAGGATAGTGTCTGCGTCAGGTGCGCCGTAGTAGTTGAAAGGTTTATAGTTTGTACCGATTTTTTCGTTGATCTTATCCATATATCCGGCAACGAGATCGGCTGCTTCGTTGTAAGCAGGGTTTATAGCTTCTCTGTGCTGGAAAAAGCTTTCCGGCTGCTCTGCGCTTCCCATGCTGTGAGGGTGCATAGGATTGAGAGATCTGGCTCTGAAAGCCTTTACTGCATCCCAGTCAACCATTTCCTTGAGTACGTCATAATCCCATGTTTCGATTTTCTGATTTTCGTGTGAAGTTCTGAATCCGTCAAAGAAGTGAAGAACCGGAAGCTTTCCGCTAATCGCTGAAAGGTGAGCGACAGCTGCCAGGTCCATTACCTGCTGAACGCTGTTTGAAGCCAGCATTACGAAACCTGTCTGACGAACGCTCATAACGTCCGACTGATCGCCGAAGATCGAAAGGGCATGAGTAGCCAGGGCTCTTGCCGATACGTGGAATACCGTAGGAGTCTGCTCTGCGGCCAGCTTATACATGTTCGGGATCATCAGAAGCAGTCCCTGGGAAGCGGTAAACGTTGAAGTATACGCACCTGCTGCAACGGAACCGTGAACGGCGCCTGCTGCTCCTCCTTCTGACTGCATTTCAACAACGTTGACTTTTTCGCCGAAGATGTTCTTTCTGTCTTGTGCAGTCCATTCATCAATGCTTTCCGCCATCGGGGATGACGGTGTGATAGGATAGATCGCTGCCACTTCTGTGAAGGCATAAGCCACATGTGCGGCGGCGGTGTTTCCATCCATCGTTTTTAATTTTCTTGCCATGATATTTCTCCTTCCTTCTATCATAAAAGCCTCAGCATACCGGCGGGCTATGCCTCGCCTTTTCATTTTGCCGACAGCTTACGCAGTCTAATGCTGCGCTAAGCAGGAGTGAAAGGGACTTCGCCGCAGCCCTGCCGCGGCAGTTCTTAAATCAGAACTCATTCCAGTGCCTCCTCTGCCTGATTATGTATTTATAACACTGTATACATACTGTCGTATAACTGCGCGTTCTCAAAGATAATATGCGTGCTTTCGCTCTTCTCTTTTTCTCTCATGTCTATCACCGCGCCTTGCCGAAGCAAAGCGCTTTCAAAGAAAAAGCGCCGCAGCATGAATCCCGCCGCAGCGCAAAAGTCTGACATTGAGTTAAACGATTTGTCGTAAACATGCGTGTCTTTCTTCTCGCTCTTTTGCGGCATCTTTTTTGCTCCGCTGCCGTTATTACGACATTCGGCTTCTTTGTATATTATAGGAATTTAAATGTCAAAAGTCAATAATTCAGCTATCAAAATCTGACCTTTTATCCTGTATTTTTGTTGGAACAAAATCATCTTTTTTACAGCCATAGAAAAATTTAACGCTGAGAAAATCAACAAACAAACGACTCCCGCAAAAAATAAAAGCAGCGCTCCGGGTGCCTCGCATTGAAGCGTTCCGGAACGCCGCCGATTGGTCGATTAGCCGATTAGCCGATTGGTTCTTACTTTTCTTCTACTTCTTCAAAAGCATACCCTCTGTCCTCACCAGGGCAGTCATAGCTTTTTGCTTCTTTATTGGCTCTGCTGCCTTTCTTGCCCACATCAGCCGTCCTATCCGTCTTCTTTTCCATAATAACCCTCCTGTCTTGTGAAACCGCTCGCTAATTGTCTTCACTTATTATTCTGAAAGATTATAGAAGAAATATTCACAAATTTAGATAAAATCACCGGTCCGGCAAGATCCCCGGCAGCTGTTTACTTCTCTTTTTCTCCTTCTACTGCTCCGACTGCTCCAGTATTTCCCTGATGGCGTTGGCCGCATACTCTACTTCTTCCTCTGTATTCTCATGGCCAAAGGCAAATCTCACCGTGCCCTGGGGGTAAGTTCCCAGCGTCTGGTGAGCCAGCGGCGCGCAATGCAGTCCGCAGCGGGTCATTATTCCGTATTCGGAATCCAAAAGGAAAGAAACTTCCGCATTGTCTATCCGGTTAAAATCAAGGGATACCGTACTAAGCCGCTTGCTCCAGTCCCTGGTGCCGACGATACGTATTCCTGCCCCCTCATCGTTGAAGCTGTCTATCTTCTCAATAAATGACTGCGCCAGCTTTTTTTCTTTTTCAAATATCGCAGCCGTTCCGAGCGATTCGATATATTTAAGCGAAGCGTTGAGCCCTATTATTCCAGGCAAATTGAGCGTTCCTGCCTCAAACTTGTCTGGCATGAATTCCGGCATCGTCAGAAGATGCGAGGCGCTGCCCGTTCCTCCGCATATCACAGGCTCAAGCGCAGACGCCAGCTCCGGCGTTATCAGAAGCGCTCCTATGCCCTGAGGGCCGAGCAAGCCTTTATGACCGGTCAGACAGAGGGCAGAAAGATTGCATTTCTCAAAATCTATATCTATGACTCCGGCACTTTGAGCCGCGTCCAGGACGAAAGGCACGTTCTTAGCCCTGCATATTTTTCCGGCTTTCTCCGCATCGAGAACGCTGCCGCATACGTTGGAAGCATGAGACATCACGACAAGTCTGGTGTTTTCCTTGAAGGAGTTTTCAAAAGCTTCCATATCGAGAATCCCGTCACTGCCGCATGGAACTGCAGTGATTTCCACGCCATGCGGACGAAGCGACTCGCAAGGTCTGGCTACAGCGTTATGTTCGACAGACGAAATTATAACGTGATCGCCTGGTTTCAGCAGTCCTTTGATCACAAAGTTCAGGCTGTATGTAACGCTTGGCGTAAATACCACGTATTTCTCATCCGGGAAATTGAACATGCGGCACAGCATCGATCTGGTTTCAAATATGGTTTCTCCAAGATTATACGCTGTTTCATAGCCGCCCCGGCTGACATTGCAGCCCACTTCCGTTATAAATTTCGACATGGCTTCGCCTACACCCGGCGCTTTCGGAAAAGACGTACTTCCATTATCCAAATAAACTTTTCTCATGATTCTCCCATCTCCGGAACTCATATTTTGTTTTATTTTTTGTTTCGCATTTATATATCATATTTCAAGATGATTATATTACCTTATTTCTGCAATGTAAAATAGATTTTGTCAAATTTCAAAGGCACATATTGCCAATATCTTGTCGCTGGCTGCCTGGCAATCGCGTTAATCTATTCAAGCCTCGTAAGTCATAAATAAATACAATTTTACTTTTTATACACCTGTTGTTAAAATAACTACGGACTTGAAATTTTAACAAAATATATATGAAAGGAATTGGCAACATGAAAAACAACAAGTTATTCATCATCATTACCGGCGCAATAATCGGACTCGTTGCCGTGCTCCTGGTGAAGTTCGGAAATCCGGCCAACATGGGCTTCTGCATAGCATGCTTTATCAGAGATACTGCCGGTGCCCTGAAGCTTCACAGCGCTCCAATAGTACAATACATAAGACCTGAAATAATAGGCCTCGTTCTTGGAGCAGCTGTAATGGCTTTCTCAAAGAAAGAACTGATCGCAAGAAGCGGCTCCAACCCTCTTGTTCGTTTCGTTCTCGGTTTCTTCGTGATGGTAGGAGCCCTCATGTTCCTGGGCTGCCCTCTCAGAATGATGCTCAGAATCGGCGGCGGAGACTTGAACGCTATCGTAGGCCTCGTAGGCTTCGTAGGAGGTATCCTGCTGGGAATACTGGCTCTGAACAAAGGATTTTCCCTCAACCGTTCATATAAGGTATCCAACGCGGAAAGCTACGTTTTCCCTGTAATCCAGATCATCTTCCTCGTACTGCTGGTAGGAGTTCCGTCGGTTCTCGTATTCAGCCAGGAAGGCCCTGGTTCGATGCACGCTCCGGTAATAATCGCACTGGCTGCCGGCCTGCTCGTAGGCGCTCTGGCCCAGAGGACAAGATTCTGTACTGTAGCAGGAATCAGAGATTCCATCATGTTTAAAGATTTTTCAATGCTCTACGGATTCATCGTTCTCATAGTAGTAACCATCGTGGTAAACCTCATCTTCGGATTCTTCAATCCTGGATTTGAGGGCCAGCCTGTAGCTCACAGCGACGGACTGTGGAACTTCATGGGAATGGTTCTCGTAGGCTTCGGTTCGGTGCTCCTCGGAGGATGTCCTCTGAGACAGCTCATCCTGGCAGGCGAGGGAAACATCGACTCTGTAATCACCGTAATCGGTATGTTCGTGGGCGCTGCTTTCTGCCACAACATGGGACTTGCTTCATCAGGCGAAGGCCCTACTGCAAACGGACAGATCGCTGTAATCGTAGGTATCGTAATCGTTGCAATAATCGCGGTCGTAAATATCGCAGGCAACAGAAAGAAAGGAGCCTAACAATGTTGGTAGACGCAAGAGGATGTTCGTGCCCTCAGCCCGTGCTGATGACTAAAAAGGCATTGGCAAAAGAATCAAAGCTGGAAGTTCTGGTAGACAACAACACAGCCATGAACAACGTCATGAGATTCGCCCAGAGTCAGGGATGCACCGTTTCCGTAAAGGAAAGCGAAGAAAAAGGCGACTTCACCATTGAAATTTCCAAATAAAGAATATAAAATACATGTCAGGGCAATAAAGCCCGCGAGTTAAATATCAGAATCGGAGAAATGCTTATGACCTTCTTAGTTACATTTCATACACACTTTGACGCAAACGTCTTTGTTAAAAAGGCAAAGACGTTCGGCGTCGCAAAGATGAGGCCTGTACCGCGCAAGCTGAGTTCTTCCTGCGGGACATGCGTTGAATTTTCCCCAAAGGACGATTCTTTCGACTTCCGCAGTCTCCAAGACATGGAATACGAAAGCTTCTACCTTGTGAAAGAAGAAGGTTTTGAGCTTCTGCACCATAAAGAATAATATAGAATTAACCACAAAAAAAGAAACCCGGGCTCCGGCGCATTTAACGGCCAGGCCCGGGTTTCTTTTTGCATTTACAAAAAAGCAAAACGCCGTGCACGTGGCCGATTCCAAGCATGCGCGGCGCTTTTTCATACTATCCCATTAATAATCAAAGAGTATTATCATCCATATTTACTGGATATAACCTTTTTCCTCGAGAACCTTTCTTGCAGCTTCAGCGTTGGCATCGCTTACAAGGATAACAGGTCCCGTACAGCCCATTCCTGTTTCAGCGTACATTCCCTTTTCCCAGAGAGAAGCAGCGGCGTCCTCAAGGTCGATTACCTCGATTCCGTGGATTTCATAAGTAACTACTTCCTTTGGAGGTGCTGTAACAGCCTTAGGGGCTTCTCCTCCCTTTTTGCTGTCTCTTATTTCAGCCAGGATTTCTGCAAATCCTGCCTTGTTTGCAGCTTCAAACTCGCGGGCCGCAACTTCCAGCACTTTATTTTCGAGAAGCTCAGTAGCGTACTGTATAGCTCCGGCAATTACAGGCGCGCCGGACGCCCTTGAAATTATCATTACAACCTTGTCGTAACCTTCTCCGATTCCAGGACCGTAGCCATAGCCTAAAGACTCGTAGCTGCCGCCTGTAGTGTAGGCGGAAAAGATTTTAGTCATCAGGTTTCCTGTCAAAGCGTCCATTACCATGATGTCGGCGGAAGCTTCCAGCAGGTCGTTTCCTCTCATGACCACTCCGCCGTCGCTTCTTGATGATTCTGCAAAGTTGATGTCGTATCCGTTGTCTTTCAGCTTTTTCAGCGCGATCTCAGTCTGCCTTGCACCGTCGATATTGGCGATGCCTACAGTCGGGTTTTCAACGCCTGAAGCTTTGGCGGCGATGATGCCGTAAACAGCGTTCTTGACCATGGATTCCACGCGGTCGGTGGAAGAAGTTCCTGTAGTAGTGGCAAGATAGAGTTCTTTGCCCATGCCAGGTGTAACGACTCTGCCTACCGTTGAAACGCCGATAGGGAACGGATAATGCATTGTCACCGCGCCTTGGATTTCTCCTGCGTCAAGCATCTTTTCCATCTGCTTGTGCGCGTCTTCGCCTTCTATGACGACTGCTTTGTAACCTTTCTTTTCAGCAAGCTTAACTCCGGCATAAATATTGTCCATGCCGTGCTCAGTTCCTGCAACAGCCACTCCGATGACCGGCTTTTTGCCGAAGCTGCCGGTTTCAAGGGCGTCTGCTATGTCCAAGAAGGTATTTGCAATCATATTCTTGATTTGCTTTTCTGACATATCTTTTTCCTTCCCTTTTCTTACTATTCCATCAGAGACTTGGCAAAATCGCGCATAGCTTCGCCGATCAGGCTCTTGATCTTGTCTTCTGAAACGGCTGAAGCTTCTTCCTGCTTGCCGGAATTTGCTTCAACTACGAAGGAAACGCCGTCAAACAGGTTTGTCATTCTGCCGAGGAACAAGCTTCCCTTACCGATGATCATAGCGCGCTTAACGTCTCCGTTTAAGATATCGTCTCTGCAAGGTCCCATGTAAGGAACTCCGGAAGGAATGTGACCCTGGGTAGGAGCCCAGCCTGTCAAGCCTCTCTGAGCGACGAAGTTTGCGATTTCTGCTCTTTCGATGTCGCCTCTCTTTACGCCGAGAGCTGCGATCATCTTGTAGTTGGCTTCAGGAACGTCTCCTGCTCCTGCAGGTTTTGTGATATCAGGGTTCTGGAGCTCAGGAGCGAACTTGTCGATCTCAGTCAGCTTCATGCCTGTCTTATCCAGAGGATCAGTTACGAGGGAACCGATTACGGCCTGTGGTGAAGAGCCTGTTCCTACTGTGTGTCTTCCTACTATATCTGTTCTGATTACAGGGTTTACTCCATCGTTTTCACTGATAAGCACCGCGAAACCTCCGATGCAGTCTTCGAGGATAGGCAGTCCTTTCTTAACGTGGTCTTTTCCGTTCATGCCCAGCTTAGCTGTGCAGCCGCCGGCAGTAACGATGACGTTTTTGAAAGTTCCGGCCTTTACGAGGGAAGCAGCGTCCAGAATGGCGTGAGCAGGTCCTGCGCAGAAGCCTCTTACGTCTGATCCTGTAGCTCCTGAAAGTCCTACGACTTCAGCAGCAGCTTTAGCGAAGTTGCCGCCGCCTCTCTGGTTCATGTCGCCGCATGCTTCTTCGCAGCAGTCTACTACGTAGTCTACTTCTTCCGGATTGATTCCGGTAACCTTGACGAGGTGAAGCAGGGCAAGTACGCTGGAAGCCTTGGCTACCAGGTTTTCCAGCATTACGTGGGCGCTCAGGTTGGCGTCTACGTCGTGGGCTCTCTTAACTGCTCCTACCAATTTGAAATCATTGTAGAGACCTTCAGCGTGTTCCTCGTTTACCAGTCTTTCGATTTCATCCATACCGTCTGTATTCTTGTCGAGGATATCGATCTGTTCAGGCTTCAGCATGCCGTGAGCAGTCAGCTTTTCCTTGACTGATTTGGCGAACTCAGGTTCCAGCTTAACAAGGTCGAATACGTCGCAGATCTGCATCAGTCCGAGGAACTCGTCCTGAGGCATGATTTCACCGTATTTGCCGTATCTTTCAGCCTTAGCAGCTTTCTTGTCATACCAAGGGAATTCAGTTTCTGCCAACTCTTTGTTAGTCATGTTGCCGATGTAAACCTGATTAGGAATGTAGGAAAGTACATCGTCAAAGCTTCTGAGGTGCTTTGGCAGTTCTTTCAGGTATTCTGACTCAGGATTTACGACCATCTCCGTAGTCTGAGTTGTTCCGTTGTGTAAAACCATATCAGGCGCTGCAGCCAGAATGTAGCTGGCGCCTTTGATAACCGCGTAATTGCTCATTTATATGTGACTCCTTCTCGTTTACACCATTGCGTAGTATTTCTTTACCATTTCTTCAACAGCTTCCTTGGTAGCGTCGTCTTTTACCAGCTCTTCTACCTTTTCGCCGTCCTTGTAGATGGCGATTACAGGAAGTCCCATGATCTTCTGACCGATGGCCAGTCTTCTTGCCTTTGTAGTGTTAAGGCTTGTGAATTTGATCTTGTCTCCGTAAACTTCAGCCATGTCGTGTACATGAGGCATCAGAGCCTGGCAAGGAACGCATCCGTCGCCGAAGAAATCTACCAATACATAACCGTCTGCCTGCAGTACTTCTGCCTCAAAATTTGTCTTATCTACTTCTAACATTTTCTAATCCTCCTGATTTTTAATAATTGATTTTTATTCGTTTTCTTCAATATATTTTCCAGCCTGTACCGCGGCGATAGCTCCGTCGGCAGCGGCTGTTACAACCTGTCTCAAGCTCTTCTTGCGGATATCTCCTGCGGCGAATACGCCTGGGATGTCTGTCTTCATGTCGTCGTCCGTAAGAATGTATCCTTTTTCGTCCATATTTACCTTACCCTTGAAAAGGTCTGAGTTCGGTGTAAATCCGATGAATACGAAGATACCGAAAGTTCCGTCCTCTTCGTCGGCTGTGATTTCCTTTGTCTCTCCGGTCTTAGTGTTCTTGATAACCATGGACTCTACCAGACCGTCGCCTTTGATTTCCTCAACTACAGAGTTCCAGAGGAAATCTATCTTTTCATTGGCGAAAGCCTTTTCCTGAATTGACTTAGCAGCTCTCAGCTCGTCTCTTCTGTGGATTATAGTAACCTTGCGTGCAAATCTAGTCAGGTACATGGCTTCTTCTACCGCGGAGTCTCCGCCGCCTACTACGTATACCTCGAAGTCTTCAAAGAACGCCGCATCGCATGTAGCACAGTAGGAAACGCCCTTTCCTGAAAGCTCTCTTTCTCCCGGGCATCCGATAGGAACAGGATGAGCTCCTGCCGCGATGATTACGGACTTGGCCTGATATTCACCGTGAAGACCTTTTAAAGTCTTGACCTCGCCTTCAAGCTGGCAGTCTGTGATGGTGTCAAACACATGCTCAACTCCGAATTTTTCCGTCTGCTTAACCATGCGGTCTATGAGAGAAGGTCCTGTCTCTTCTTCGCAGCATCCTGGATAATTTTCGATTTCATTGGTAATTACAATCTGACCGCCGTTTTTCTGTCTCTCAATGATGAGAGTGTCCATTCTGGCTCTTCCGGCGTAAAGTCCGGCAGCAAGGCCTGCAGGGCCTGCACCTATGATTATAATGTCATATATTTTCATAGAGTCTTGTCTCCTTTTTTTCAAACTTATCTTCTATACCTTTCAAGTTACGATTGTCATGAAGCTATAGCTATGTATCTTGGGAAAAGGCCTTAGAAAAGGCCTTTCCCCATAACATGGTTATAACTGTTCTCTAATAGCGTTCATTTCATTGCAAATATCATCAACATCGAGAACCATTTCCATCATACTAATCTGCTCATCATATACAGCTGGATCAATTTCAGCTTTAACTTCAGGCTCACAAATGTGATATACTGCGAGTCCCAACTGGACTCCTGCCAAAGGACCTGCGAAAGTAGGGTCTCCCAAAGTTACTGTCTCAGCGGCAAGACCTGCAGCTTCGCCTTCTGCTGCTCCCAGCAGAACAACGATGTTGTCAGCTCCGTACTGCTCAGTAAACTCTTTAACCCTTCTCTGGTTTTCCAGGTCCATAGCACCAGCGGCCGTTCAGACAAAGCATTCAGTAGATGAAAATACTACTTCTGCACCTGCCGATTCAGCACACTCTGCAATAGCCTGTCCCGGTATACCATCTCTGTCACCGATAATGATGGCTTTCTTGTCTTTCAGAATTGCCATTGAACCGTCTCCTTTCAATAAAATATAGAATTACTTGTGCATTAACACCCACGATATTATTTTAATGCAATTTCCATGCCATTTCAATATCTAATATAATTTTTTTCAATGTTAAATATATGTTGAAAATCCAACGATTTTATCATTGCTGCAAAACTCATTTCCGGACCCCTCGTGTTAAGCTTGCAATTTCGCCAATTTTTTGTCGGTTTGTGCGAAAATTTTTTGTCTTTTTACTGTGATTTTTCTTTTCTTAACGCTATCTTTAGATTATAATTATCGTGACATAATTTTTCACGTGACGAGGTAGAAATGAACTCAGAAAAAAGAATCACTATCATATGCAATCTTTTATTATTGCTGGCCGCTGTTATCTGGGGTGTCAATTTTGTATTTTCAAAAAATGCCGCCGAAGTAATAGGGCCTTTTACTTTCATGGCGCTGAGATATTTTTTCGGAGCCACCACCATAGTGCCGTTCGTGCTTTTTCTTGAAAAGAGAAAGCCGCTTGAGGAAAGGACCCATTATAATAAGGAATCTTTTCTAAAAGTAGTAAAGCTGGCTTCCGTGATGGGCTTCGTGCAGTTGTGCTGCGCCGTCCTCGGCCAGTGGGGTCTTGAATACACCAACGCCAGCAAAGCGGCTTTTCTTACTGCGACTTACGTAGTAATCGTACCGCTTCTTGCCTTCATACTTTTCAGGTCAAAAGCCAGCCTGAACATGTGGCTTGGCGTGGCGCTCGCGACTTTCGGCCTCTATAACCTCTGCGCCACAGGTACTGAAAGCTTCAGCATAAATCCGGGCGACATCATGGTCATCGCCGGAGCTGCTTTCGGAGCCCTGCACATGCTTCTGATTTCAAAATATGTAAAATTTATAAACGGCATGCACCTTATATGCATAGAATTTTACATCGCTTCAATATATTGTGCTGTATTTGCCCTCATACTGGAAAAACCGGTTTGGTCGGACATACTCACATGCGGCCCGGAAATCCTCTACGCCAGCGTCCTCGGCTCAGGTATCTGCTATATGTTCCAGGTCACTGCCCAGAAGCATACCGATCCTACCATCGCGGCTCTCCTGATGAGTCTGGAATCGGTGTTCGGAGCCTTCGCCGGAGTCATAGTGCTGGGGGAAACTTTTACTTTCAAGGAAATTCTCGGTTCTGCCTGTGTATTCGCTTCGGTGATACTGGCGCAGCTCAGGCCAGGCTCGGTGATAATCCTCAAGACGCGCAGAAAAAACGAGGACGGTAAGTTCGAAGAATCTGCCGAATCAGATTCCTCAGAACCGTCCGGAGGCGAAACAAGAGGGGGCGAAAGCGGTGACGTCCCGGAAGAGTCCGCAGAGTCAGGCTCCGTCGAATCTTAGGCGGCCAGCTTCTGGGCTTAGGTGGCCAGCGGCGGGCTGACGTCATCTTATGGCGGCCGACGGCGGTAAGCCGGTGGTTTCAAAAAGACTTAAAAAAATCCTCAGACAAATCGTGTCTGAGGATTTTTTATGTGAATACTAGAAGTTTTTAACCAGGTCGTCAGGTGATACGAACGGAATGTCGTATTTTTCAGCTGTTTCAAGCAGAGTGAGCTTTCCGTCGTAAGTAGTAAGACCTCTTCTCAGGTGCTTGTCGTCCTTGAGAGCCTTTTCAACACCCTTGTTGGCGATAGCCATAGCGAAAGGCAGAGTTGCGTTTGAAAGGGTTGTGGACGCAGTCTGCGCGAAAGCTGAAGGAATGTTGTCCACACAGTAGTGCATGATGCCTTCTTCATAGTAAACAGGATCAGTGTGGCTTGTGCTTCTGCATGTTTCTACAGCTCCCTCGTCGTCGCAGGCAACGTCAACGATCATTGCGCCTGACTTCATCAGCTTGAGGTCTTCTCTGTAGATGAGATGGTCTTTTCTGGTCTTAGGCCACAGTATGCAGTTGATAACTACATCTGATTCTTTCAGGCAGGCCAGCAGGTTGGTTCTGTTGGAGAACATGAAAGATACGTTCTTAGGCATGATTTCTTTTGCAGCCAGCATAGCTTCGTAGTTTATGTCAAGAACATTTACTTTGCATCCGAATGCTGCAGCAAGCTCGCATGCGCCCATTCCGGAATGTCCGCATCCTATGATAGTAACTACAGGAGCAGGTGCGCCGCATACGTTTGCTAAAAGCTTTCCAGGACCGCCGTGAACAGTCTGCTGGAAGTTGAGTGCTGCGAGGAATCCGCCCTTTCCTGCAAGTTCGCTCATTGGGCTTAAGAGCGGCCACTGGCCTCTGTCGTCGGAGATATCTTCGTAAGCGATACTTGTGCATTTGCTGTTAAGCAGAGCTTCTGTCTGATCTAAATGAGCGTTAGAATGAATGTAAGTGAAAACGATCATGTCCTTTCTCAGATACTGCCATTCTTCCGGGAAAATCTCCTTTACTTTGTAGATCATATCTACAGAGTTCCAGATCTTAGCAGCTTCGTTTTCGATCTTAGCTCCTGCTTCTTTGTAATCTTCGTCTGAATATCCGCTTCCTTTTCCTGCGTCATGTTCTACGATTACTTCATGACCTCTTCTAACCAGCTCGGCTACTGCTGAAGGTACAGCGGCAACTCTGTATTCGCTTGGTTTGATTTCTTTCATTACACCAATTTTCATTTTGTGTATTCTCCTTTTCTGACATCCTTAATCTGTAACTGTTTAAAACAGCGTTAGCATAAATTATATATAGCAACAAACGTGCCATTTTTTATTATAAAGCAGAAATGGCTCTATATCAATACTTTTAGGACAGACTCCCCATCGGCCGATGTATCGCGAACGTTTTTCCGGCTAAATTTCGCCGTTATTATTTTTCAGATTGCGGCGGTTTTTCGCCGTTTGCCTCGGGCAATTTTCTGCAAATCCAACGAACCCTTCATGAATTTATTAAATTGTTGACATGGCAGCATGAATATGATACCTTGACATTAGATAATAGGTTTTATGCTTTAATTGTTTAATTTCATTAAATCAGCAAGCAGCTTATTGCCTTTGCGATTTATTTATAAGCATAAATATGAAAAGACAGCATAATTGATTAAATAGATCCCTTAGACGCATAGGCTGAAAGCGCTTATGCGTTTTTGCATATAGCGCCAAATTTAATTGTGATGTTTACTTCAGAAAGAGATAACTTCTGCGCGAAAGGAGAAGGGAAAATGAAAGGGAAAAAAACTTCAAGCAAATTCATTATCGCCGGTTTGATTATAATTTTACTGGCTCCATTTGTACCTGACTTTTTGATGACTTTAATCAACTCAGAGTTTTCTATTTATGATTACAGGTATCTTGACATAAGGCTTCCCCAAATCATACCGTCGGTACGTATTTTCGGAATCGGTCTTGCCGTGTGGGGATTCATTTTGAAAGTAAAGGAGGAATAGTTATTTGTTAACTGGCATTTGGCAAATCAGCGGGTGGTGACAAGTAAGTTGAAGGTAGAAAAAGATTTTGCTCAACCCGGACTATGTACTTCAGATAAGGCTGCCGGAAGTGAAAATTATGAGGCAATAAAGAGTACAATCATACCTCAGCCTTATTCTTATCAGCGGTTATTTGAATATATAGAATCGCATTTTGATTACAGAGAAATCTATTTGAGCGATATCCGATATGAAATATTTAAGGACAATATCAGTCGCGCTCTTAACCGGAGGATTGAAGAGGTTTCACCGTTATTCCTTGAATTGCCAAGAACTGAAAGAAATATTTGCTTATATTCAAAGCTTCAGGGATATACAAAAGTTTATTTATTTCTGGATAAAAAAACTTGTTATTTTGAAACCAATTCAATTTTGCTGCATGAAAAATTATTTCTTGTCAGAGGCGTAGATCAGGAGGATTATGACAGCGACTCGCTTTGGCTTCAGGAATTGATTTCAATAATAGAAAATATGCAAAACTAAAAAGGTCTCGCCTGAGACCTTTTTTCTGGTACCTATTTTATCTGTCTTACTGCGTAAATTCTGCAAGTCTGTTTCTATTTTATCCCCAGCCTCTCCATCCTGTAGACGAGGGTTTTCCTCGGCAGACCGAGGATTTCACCGGCCTTGGTCTTATTGCCCTTTGCCATCTCCAGAGCTCTTCTGACCATCTTTTTTTCCACGGCCTCCATGACCTCATGGTAAGCTATCTGGTCGTTTTCATCTCCGCCGGAAAACAAATCCTCCTCTTTCTGCTCCGCTTCATTTCTTTCCTTGTCCATTCTCTCAAGCAAATATTTGGGTATCTGCTTTTTCGTCAGCACTGTGCCGTCTGTGAGAGAAGTCACCATGGATTCTATGGTGTTGGAAAGTTCCCTGACGTTGCCGTCCCACGAATAGTTCATGAACAGTTCCTTTACTTCATCGTCTACACCGCTCACTTCCTTGTTGTATGCGCGCTTATAATAATCTACATAATGTTTTATGAAAAGTGTTATATCTTCCCGTCTTTCCCGCAGTGGCGGCAGAGTTATCAGGCCGCTGGAAAAGCGGTAAAACAAGTCTTTCCTTATTATTCCTCCGTCGATCGCTTCCACAGGTTCTATGTTCATCGCTCCTATGACTTTGACCTTGACGTGTTTGTCCTTGTTGCTGCCCAAAGGGCGGAAACTGCCATCCTGCAGGACTCTCAGCAATTTTGACTGGACGTTATAGGGAATGGAGTTCAGTTCGTCAAGGAACAGTACTCCGCCGTCGGCCTGCTCAAACAGTCCCTTTTTGTTTTCCGCTCCTGTATACGCTCCCCTGACGGTGCCGAAGAGGATGGCTTCCATGAGATTTTCCGGCACAGCCGCGCAGTTTTGGATGACCACCTTTCCCCTCGGGACTTTGCAGTAAGTTATCATCGACTGGGCAAACAGCTCCTTGCCGGTACCGGTTTCGCCGTATATCAAAGTGGGATTGGGCAGAGTGGCCAGTATCTTGGCCTTTTCTATGCTTTCCTTCATCTGCTTGTTTTCCGTCAATATGGTGTCGAAGGTGATCATTCCCGCGTCTTTTTTTATTCTGAGAACGAACTCGTCAAATTTCCGGTTGGCGTCGCCGCTCCTGTCCTCATCGCTTTCGTCCACGTCCATGGCCAGCTCGACTACAGCTATGAGCTTGCCTTTTTTCATCAGCGGAAAAGTGACGTTGTTGGTCACATAGCGATTGTTCAGATAATCGTAATATTCCTGACGTTTGTTTATTATTATTTCCCCTGTCTCTATGCACTTTATAACACTGCTGTTATCGCGGTTCAGGCCGGGATACACTTCGAGATAATTTTTGTTGAAATACCCCAGGGGTTCAGTCCCGTCCTTGCCATCATTGAGCTTCTCGTCGTATCTCGTGTTGTAGATTATCCTGTAATCCTTATCTACTATGAAGATATAGTCAAGACTGTTTACTACTAAGCTTCCTATGTTGAGCATGGTTTCTCTCCCTGCAGTATTTCTATCTGCTAAACTTATTGAGAACGAAATCTCTGAATTTTATCGCTGTAGGAGAAAGTGTAACGTTCTTATTGGTCACCAGATAAAATTCCCTTTCCAGCTTGACGTCCGCCATCTTAAATGAAAGGTAACTGGCTTCAGCGTCTTTACTGACCGCAGTCTCCGAAAGCACGGAAACTCCCAAACCTCCGGCTACGCACCTCTTTATGGCTTCCAGGCTGTTGACTGTGGCTATCACGCCGGGTCTTTTTCCGTGCCCGGAATAAATCATATCTTCAAATGTGCTTCGCGTCGCCGACCCCTCTTCACGCCAGACGAAATCTTCTTCCAGAAAATCTTCTCTCTGTATGTATTCGGATTTTTCTCTCAGCTTCATATATTTATCGCTTTTCGGGGTTATCAGCACCATCGAATCTTTGAACAGCAGATCGTATTTTAAACCGTTGCTCTTATACCCTCCGGTAAATCCCAGCTCTCCGTCGTTCTCTTCTATGCAGTCCCACACTGTCTCGCTGTCCGACTGCTCCATATAGAACCTGGCGGACGGGAAAATTTTGCGAAATCCTGTCATCAGCTCAGGAACTATATACTGGCCAGGTATGCTTGAAGCTCTTATATCTACTATGCCGGAAATTTCACCTCCGCGGCTACCTATCTCCAACATCGCTTTTTCCCTGGTATTTATCAGGCTTATGGCATATTTGTAAAACGCTCTGCCCTCCTTGGTCGGTCTGGATTCCTTGCCCAGCCTGTCTATAAGAGTCACCCCCAGTTCCTTTTCCAAGGAACTTATGTGGGTGCTTATGGTCGGCTGAGTGAGAAACGAAGCGTCTGCCGCCTTGGAAAAGCTCTTATATTTTATAACGTTTACGAAAGCTTCAATCTGTTTAAATTCCATAATTCTTCTCCTAAATCACTGCTGCTTCAGGCCGCATTGGTTCGATCACTGCTGCCTCAGATAACCTCACGGCCACCTCAAGTCAAGACCGCTTGACTGACCGCTACAGCAAAACTCTGGCGTCGTCAACTTTCATCGTTATCTTCTTTTCATCGAGATACTCGAGTATCTCCACCGCGTATTTTCTCGATGTGCCTATCATATCCCTGAACTCAGCCAGCGTGATCTGCCCATCTTTTTTTACTTTTTCCCTGAGACCGTCAAGGGCCGAATCGAAAGCTTGCCTGTCTATGCAATACTGATAATTGAGCTTTACAAGGGCTCCGTCTCTGGCCAGAGCGTCTATTATATGTCTTACATTGCTCTTTTCCTTTTCAGAACGCGCGGCTTCCTGCAGTACTTCTTCGTTGGTCGGCATCTCGTATTTTCTTTCTGCGTACATCTTGAGTATGCGCTGCTTCACAGCTTCCATCTCAGGAGTATAACTTACGGAAAAGTCCGCCAGAGCGACACTCTTTTCCCCTATTTTTATCAGGTTCTCCGCCTCCAGCAGCGCGATGAGTTCGTCGGCGAATTTGGCGTCAGGAAGTTTGAATCTCTGGTTTATTCTGGATTTGAATTCTTCTTTGTTCATACCCTCGGAAATACTGTTTTTACTATGATACTCTTCGAGAAGAGTACGGCTGAAATCCCGTATATTTCCCAGATAATCCCTGTGAATGAGGTATTCTTTTCTCAGAATCCTTATTTTTCCCTCTCCGGCCAGCGATTCGGCTATTTCCTCCAGTTCGGCAGGGTCCAGCCTGAGCTTGGCGGCAAAATAGCCTTTTCCTAGGAAATATCTGCTCTTTTCCCTGATTACAAGTTCCGCCGTGTCTTTTATATTTCCGCAGTCTTTTATCTTCATAGCCTCTATGGCTTCCTCGTCAAAGCGTTTGTGCTTCTCCGGCGAAACTTCGAGAACCTTTCCGCCGCCTATGGTTATCAGCGGCGAATAAAACCTTATGATAAATCTGTCGTCTTTCTTTATGGCTACGGCTTCCTCCAGCCTTATCTGAGCATAGCAGGTCTCTCCTTTTTCCGCCGCGTCCCTGTCCATGAGCACGACCTTGCCTATGGCCTGTGAGGAGCCGCAGTAAAAGTGAACTCTGCTGCCGTTGAGCACGCTCCTGTCTATATCGTCGAAGAGTTCCAGCCTCACGTCTGCCATCATGGTCGGCTCTAGGGAGCCTTTAGCCGCCAGAACGCTTCCTCTCTCGATATCTTCTTTTTTAAGCCCCGCCAAATTTATGGCGGTCCTCTGTCCGGCGAAAGCCGCCTGAACTGATTCGTTGTGCACTTGAAGATTTCTGACCTTGGTGGCCTTATCCTCGGGATAAACCGTAAGTTCGTCACCAAGCTTTATGGTGCCCTCTATCAGAGTTCCCGTTATCACCGTGCCGAAGCCGTCTATGGTGAAGACTCTGTCCACAGGCAGCCTGAACAGCTCCTTTGCATCGCTCTTCAAAAGTCCGTCATCTATATTATCCACTATGAGCTGCTTCAGTTCTTCAATGTTGAAATTATCGTAGGCCGAAACTTCTATGGACGGTGCGTCTTCCATGAAAGTACCCTGAACGAGGGCCCTGGCGTCGTCTTTGACCAGCTCTATCCATTCTTCGTCCTCCACCAGATCGCGCTTGGTGAAGACGATTATGCCCTTTCTTATATTGAGCATTTTCAGTATCTGAAAGTGTTCAACGGTCTGCGGCATTACGCCCTCGTCAAGGCCTATTACCAGCAATACTAGGTCGATGCCGCCGATGCCAGCCAGCATATTTTTTATGAATTTTTCATGTCCCGGCACATCTATAATGCTGATATTGTAATCGCCGCAGATCATGTCGGCAAAACCGTTTTCGATGGTTATGCCCCGCTTCTTTTCTTCTTTTAGTCTGTCGGTGTCCATGCCCGTAAGGGCTTTTATCAGACATGTCTTGCCGTGATCCACATGCCCGGCCGTTCCTACAATTACGTTTTTCATATCTATTTCTCTTCAGTTATTTTTTTCAGTCTGTCCGCGATAACTTGATATTCTTCTTCGGCGATGGTCCTCACGTCAAACAGCACTTTGTCGTGATTTATTCTTGTCACGATAGGCAAAGCATCCGTTCTGAGCTTTCGTTCCAGTTCCTGAGAGTAAATCCCGCTGCAGACAACTGAAACGCAGTATCCCTTAAGAACTGTGGCCGGGGCGGAACCTCCGCCTACCACGTCCTCCGTTTCTTCAACCGCAGCGACTATGCGTCTGCCAGCCGGGCAGTCTCCTGCAGTCTCTTCTATCACGGAAAGCAGCTTTTCCGCGTCATCTTTAAGCTGTTCAGGACTCCTGGTCAGCATGGCCAGAACCGGTATCTTTTCTTTTGCGTTGTCGTCGTCGTAATATTCCTTGAAAGTGGCTTCCATGGCGGAAAGGGTCATCTTGTCGACTCTAAGTATCCTGGCCAGCGGATGAGATTTCATCATGTCTATATATTTTTTTCTGCCTATTATGACTCCGCCCTGAGGACCGCCCAGCAGCTTGTCCCCGCTGAAAAGCACCACGTCGGCTCCGTCGGCCATGGCAGCTTTTACGGTAGGCTCGCTGATTCCGTATTCATCAAGAGGCACCATCAGACCGCTGCCCATATCATATATCACCGGCAGGTCTTCTTCTCTGCCCAACTTGACCAGTTCTTTCAAAGATACTTCTTCGGTAAAGCCGATTATCTTGTAGTTGCTGGTGTGGACTTTCATCAAGGCTCCGGTATTCTCATTTATCCGCTTTTTATAGTCAGAAAGCTTGGCTTTGTTGGTAGTACCCACCTCGGCCAGATATGCTCCGCTTTCTTCCATGATTTCCGGTATCCTGAACGAACCGCCTATTTCCACCAGCTCTCCCCTTGAAATTATAACTTCTTTTCCTCTTCCTAAGGCTGCAAGGCATATAGTTGTGGCAGCCGCATTATTGTTGACCACCATGGCGGCCTCCGCTCCCGTTATCTTCTCTATCACTTTCTCCACGTGGACGTGCCTCGAGCCCCGGCCGCCCTTGACAGGGTCATACTCGAGAGTAGAGTACTTGTCCGCCACCTCCGATACAGCTTCCATGGAGGCTTTTGAAAGCTTTGCTCTTCCCAGGTTTGTATGCAAAACTACGCCGGTTCCATTGATGACCCGGCGCAGACTTTTAACGTGAGAATAACTGACAGCTTCAATCACTTTCTGCACCACCGACTCATAAGAAACGAAAGAATCTCCAAGCGGCTCTTCTGCCGCAAGAATATCTTTTCTGATGTTTTCTATGACAGTCCTTATCACGTCGACCACCTGCTCTCTCAAAAGACCGCATGACGCTTCCCTGACTTCTTCGTCCATCAGCAGTTCGTCGACTTTGGGCAGCTTTCTAAGCAATTTACTGTTCATATTCTTCCCCCTATTCTGTTTTATGGCGGGAGTATGTGGGAATCGAACCCACCCAAGAGGCTCCTAACCCCTCGCACTGGTTTTGAAGACCAGAGGGCACACCAGCACCCATCTACCCCCAAATTGTTTTTATCTGTACGTCTGTTTTATCATAACACAAACAGACGCACTTTGTCTTGTTAACTTTGCAAGTTTTTTTATAAAAAATGAGGCCCTGCACACTGCAGAGCCTCGTCAAAATACTCGTACTACTTAGTCAGCAATTCAAGCGCGTTCATAACGATCTCAGTCTGTCTTGCTTCCTCCTTAGCCTCAGGAAGATTAGGATCTCCCGTAGGATAAGGTATAGCTTGCGCGCCGGAAATTCTGGCTGCTCCTACCGTCTTGGATATAGGAGTTACCGTACAGATGTGGGCTGCAGGAATGCCTGCTTTTTCAATTTGTTTAACTATTGTTGCACCGCAACGTGTACAGGTTCCTCAGGTGCTCGTCAGGATTACGCCGTTAACGCCTGCAGCGAGCAGGTCTTCAGCCATTTCCTGACCAAACTTGGTAGCATCAGCAACGGAAGTTGAGTTTCCTGTTGTAGTTAAAAGATAAGGGTATACGGAACCGATAACGCCTTCCTTTTCCAGTCTCTTAAGAGCGCTGTAAGGAGCAACACGGTTAGGGTCCGCATTGGCGTATACAGGGTCATAACCGGCGTGTACGCACTCGAATTCGCCCTCTTTAAGGCCGTCCATGCCCTCTAAGCTGTACTTCTTCCAGAACTTGGCTGAAGCAGCGAAGATATGGTCAGGGTTGCCCATAGGAACGATACCGCCTGTTGTGCAGAGCGCGATCTTGGCCTTTGACAGATCCTTCAAAGGAGGCGCCGGATTAACTTTTTCGTATACCGAAATCTCCAGCTCTGTTTCATAAGGCTCGCCTTTGAGCTTCTTGACCAGCATGTCTACAGCTCTCTTAGCGCCTCTTTCATCGTGGAATACGTTGACACGCTGTCCCTTTGGATAGTAGTGCTCCTGCTTAGGAGTTCCCAGCTTTTCGCCTGAGATCAGCTTGTTTACAAAGCCTGTGATAAGCGGAATCGCTTTTCTGATGGTAGCAGCTGACTTACCTACTTCCATGATGTAGCAGTCTGCCTTGTACATTTCCACGCCTGGGTTTTCCCAGTAAAGTCCTGTAACTGAAGGGATACCATAAGTTCCCTGCACGAATTTGCAGACTTCGCAGCATGCGATACCGAATCTTCCTGCGTTGAAGGCAGGACCTGCGATCAGAATGTCAGGCTTGTATTCTTCAACCTGCTTCTTGATGAATTCTTTACATACATCCATGTTTTCTACAAAGTAGTTATCGCCGCAAACGATAGTAGCAACGATTTCACCGCCCTTGATAGAAGGAGCGAAAGCGTTGGCGTTACCGCGAGTACCAGCTTCTACAAAAGGCTCTGTGTATGCGAATTCTTCTCCACCGATTTGTCCAAAAAATTGGTTAGTGTAAAACAAAATTCTTTTCATTTCAGTTCTCCTTTCTCTAAAGCTATATGGTAACCGCGCCTACTTTGGTGTTGCCCTGAAGATTGTGGCTTCCCATGATGCCGTGGATTTCCAGAAGCAGACGTCCGTCTTCCTGAATCGATGTAACGTTACCGCCGCAGACTCTCTCAACTTCTTTGAGGTTTCCGATAGTTTTTTCCATGGCAGGCAGCATTACTGTTGCGTTTGAGTTTCCGGTGGAAACGATGGCGTTGGCTTCCTGCACGCTGTCAGGAAGAGGTTCGCTCATTCCGTCTGTACCGGCGTCTTCGTTGGTGATGATTACGGTCTTGATTCCGTTGTTCTCCAGCTCCTGACAAACTATCATCAGGTCGGTGGTAGGGTTTCCGAAGCCCTCCTGAGAAATGATAGCGCCGTCAGCGCCGAGCATCTTAACCTGTCTTACCGTAAGCATTCTATCTCTGAATTTTTCTTTGAGGGTCGTCATCAGCGGATTGAGGACGATACCCATAAAATTGATTTCTTTTCCGTGTATTTTCAAAAGTTCGTCTATTACAGCATTGTTCTGGTGCATGTAAGTAGTCGTCTTGGAACCAGGCGATACGCAGTTACCTGAAATGATAGCTCCGTCCATAACCTCAAGCGGAGTGATCATCGTAGGCACCATCACCTTGGTGTCTCTGCCATAGAAGTAAGTATCGTGGAGCAGTCCCTGAGCCATGCAGTTGTATACATATACTACCTTTGGCAGGTCCGGATACTCTGCGTACTTTTCTCCGATGGATTTCCATTCATAATTTTCAGCAACGTAATCTTCGCAGCCAAAGCCGATCTTTCCAACATAGTTGGCAACTTTGATGCCTGCAAGTCTTACTACGGTTTCGTGGTCATGCTGGTCAACGTTATCCTGTTTTTCGATAATCATTACCAGGTGGTTAAGCTGTGAATAAATTGTGTAGTCAGTCATAGGACCTGACATATCGATAACTCCCTCCTGGAAGCCTACGATTGGTCCTGTAGAAGTAACGGCGCATCCTGTCAGCGCGTAAGTGATTCCGCTTCCAGCTTCCTGCATATCTTCGTGGAACAGTCCCGGGAATACTTCTCCGCCTTCAAGTTTTGCTCTAGGCTCGATTACATCCTTTACGGGTACTATTCTTACAGATTCACCAGGTCTTGCAATGTCAAATGAAACGCTCTTTACTCTACTGTCTTCCAGAACTAATTCCTCAAGCTTCTTCGGGTCTACATAAAGGCAACCGTCTACGATTTTCTCTTCATCGCCGAACTGGATGTCTTTAATCGCGATTTTTCTTAGTTCCAAATTCATTTTGAGTTTTCCTTTCTTGGTTTTTTGTGTGTGGTATTAATGCTTTGTGGTACGTTATTAAGTATTGCAAGTTCTATGCCAAAACCATGCAATATTTAATAAATTTTTTCGTTGGAATTTCAACGAATATGTTAATTTGCGAATACAACTTAACATCAAAATCGTTTTTTCGATAAATTTTTGTCGCATTTGCGACAAAATATTGACGGTTTGCTTATTTTTCTATGTCTTCTATGCCCAGCTTTCCCATCTTATATTTGAGAGTCTGCCTGGGTATGCCCAGGATTTTTCCTGCCTTGGTCTTATTGCCTTTTACGCGCTTTAAAACACCTATTATCAGGTCTCTTTCCACTTTTTCCACGGTGCTTCTGAGGTCGCAGCTGTCTTTGTCCAAATCTATGATTATGTTGTCTTTTTCCCTGTGGGGAACGCTGCCCGAGGCTCTGCCTCCTGCTGAGCCTGCACCTTTATGCTTCTCGTTAAGATAAAGCGGCAGCTCGCTGTACTGCAGTATTTCGCCCTTGGTCATGCTGACCATGGCTTCTATGACATGTCTCAGTTCCCGGACATTTCCCTCCCATTTATAATCGAGGAAAAAGTTTCTCAGCTCTTCCGATATGCCTTTGACATTTTTCCCATAGACTTCATTGAAATAATCTATATAGTTGTCGGTAAGATATTCTATATCGTCTTTTCTTTCTCTGAGCGGCGGCAGATAAATCATGTTTCCTGAAAGCCTGTAGAACAAGTCTTTTCTCAGGATGTTCTTTTCGATGGCTTCCATAGGGTCTATGTTCATGGCCGCAACTATCTTGACGTTTACTTTTTTCTCCTTGCTGGCTCCTATCGGGCGGAAAGTTCCCTCCTGAACTACTCTCAGCAGCTTGCCCTGAACATGGTAAGGCAGGGCGTTGAGCTCGTCGAGGAAGAAAATGCCTCCGTCGGCTTCTTCGAACAGTCCTTTTCTGTTCTCCGCGCCGGTGTATGATCCTCTCGTCGTGCCGAAAAGGATGGATTCTATGAGGTTTTCAGGCACCGCGGCGCAGTTTTGAATGATGATCTTTTGCTTAGGATTGGCCGCGTAATTTATGATTGACTGGGCGAACAGTTCTTTGCCTGTCCCGGTTTCGCCGTAAATCAGAGTCGGATTCTGATTCATGGCAAATATCTTCGCCCTTTCTATGGCGTCCAGCATCTCTCCGTCAATGGTCAGTATATCGTCAAAGCTAATCTGCTCGTTGTTATCCATGTTCGGATTAAAGCTGCTCTCTTTTGAAAGCTTGCTGAGATATTCTTTCCTGCTTTCTGCGTCTCCCACGGTAGTCAAATCTTTAGTAAGCTCCACGGTGCCCACTATCTGTCCCTCGCGGAAGATAGGAATAGTCACGTTCTGCGTTACGTAAACATTTCCGTTTATATCGACGAATTCCTGCACGTCTTTGAAAATTCCCGTTCCGGTGGACATGGTTTTGACTATGGAACTGTTGTTTTTCCCAAGAGAAGGATACATCTCAAAGAAATTTTTATATTCCTGCATGTCCGGTTTGTTGCCTATGGCAGGGTCAAAGCGGGAATTATATACGATTTCGTAATCTTTGTTTACAAGAAGTATATGGTCTACATTTTTGAGCATCAAGTCTTTTTTGGTCGTCATGATTATCTCCTGTATTCTTCGATGCCGCTCTTTAGCAATAATAAATCAATATACTGCAAGTCAGGCAGCAGCTGTTCGTCATATTTCCTGCGGTAAGTATGCTCAACGAGTTTCCTGGTCTCAGCAATGCTGTCTTCTATGATTATAACGCTGTCAGCATCCGTATCTCCCTCTGTTTTTTCCAGATACACCGATTTGTACGGCGTTTCGTGAGGCTTTATCCTGCCCATCATCGGATGCATTATGAGCTTCGCTCCGAGGTGTATATAGTCTCTGGCAATTTTAAGTATTTCCTCCTGGTCCGCCTCCGGGTGAAACTCGATATTTTCCTTATTTTTCAACTCAATATTAACTTTTGGATTATTTGTAATTATCAATGCTTTCATACTTATAATTTATACCACTGCCAAAAAACTGTCAAGCATAAGCTTGTCTTTGCGGCCTGCTTTTTTAATCATTATTTTCTATTTGTAATAAATGCAAAAGAACTGTATAATAATATCGAAAATAAATGTCTTCCGCCTGCCTCGCGAGGCAGGGCCGCAAGACAAAATTTCAGCGAGAAAATCAAAAAGGAGGTCAAAATGTCAGAAATCAAACTTACCGATTTAACTCAAAACGGAGGCTGAGCCGCAAAAGTAGAGCCCGACGCTCTGGCGCAAGTTTTGCGTCAATTACCTAAATTCCACGACGATAATCTGCTCGTAGGCTTTGATACCAGCGACGACGCTGCAGTTTACAAAATAGATGAAAATACCGCCCTTATTCAGACTGTGGATATTTTTCCGCCTGTAGTCGACGATCCGTACAGCTACGGCCAGATAGCCGCGGCCAATTCTCTCAGCGATGTATATGCCATGGGAGGACGGCCTAAACTGGCGATGAACGTGCTCTGCATGCCTGAGGATCTCGACAAGGAGATAATCCTGGAGGTGCTGCAGGGAGGCTATTCCAAGTGCAAGGAAGCCGACACGATAGTCTGCGGCGGACACACGATAAAAGACAACGAGCCTAAATACGGCTTATGCGTCAGCGGTTTCGTTCATCCGGAAAAGATCCTGCGGAACAATACTATCAAAGAGGGCGACCTGCTGATACTGACCAAGGCTATCGGCACAGGAATCCTCAACACTGCCATAAAAGCCGACCTGCTCACGCCGGATACGGAAAAGGCGCTGATAGAGTCGATGGCCTCTCTCAATAAGGAGGCGGCTTTGGCTCTGGATGGCTTTTCTGTGAACAGCTGCACCGATATCACCGGTTTCGGTCTCATAGGACATGCCAGCGAAATGGCGGCAGGAAGCGGCAGAACCATAATCATAGAGAGTTCAAAAGTTCCTCTTTTGCCGCAGGCATACGAGATGGCCGAAATGGGTATAGTGCCGAAAGGCGCTTACAACAACCGTAACTGGACAGGCTGCAGCGCAGGCTTTGCGGAAAGCGTTCCTCTTGCCATGTCCGACGTGATGTTCGATCCTCAGACTTCCGGCGGTCTCTTGATTTCCCTGCCTGAGAAAGACGCTCTCAAGCTGATATCAGTCCTCAAGGATAGGATACCGGCCGCTGAGATCATAGGCTATGTGGAAAAATTCTCCGGCAAGACAGTTGCCGTAAAATAGGACTGCTGTAAATAGAGTTGCCGAAAAATGGACTTGTAATAAATAGAGTTTCCGAAAAAAAGAGGGAAGCTTCATGCCCCCCTCTTTTTTGATGCAAATTCGCTCTTTATGTCTTCCAGCAGTTTCTCATCTTCCAGTATCTCCGCCGCCGTAAAGCAAAGCGCGCTGATACAGCGTCTGAGATATACTTCGGCATAATCCGTCATGGTCGCCTCTGCAAACTCTTTGCTGTGCAGAGCCGCGTCTGGGCAGTCCAGGCTGACGAGAGGATGTATGCTGGGGATACGCTGGCTGACGTCTCCCATATCTGTCGAGATCTTCACATCTTCATGGGAAATATTTTCTTCTCCAAAGCGGCGCAGATATTTTTCAAACACATCTAAGATATGTTTATTAGACATCAAGGCTGCGTTGGTCATTTCATTATTGAAGACTTTAAAGCTGCATCCGGTCGCTTTTGCGGCAGCTTCTGCACAGTTTTCGACCATAGTTCTCAAATCAGCCAGTCGCTCCATATCCCATGCCCTGGTAAGATATTTCAAATTGGCGTAAGGCGTTATTACGCTGGCTTTTTTGCCTCCCTCGCCGATGATGCCATGGACGTTGGTTTCCGGAAAATACTGTTTTTTCATGCTGATCATCGTATAGCACAGAACAGCCGCGTCCAAGGCGTTGATGCCCTCCTCGGGAGCCAGTCCTGCGTGGGAAGCTTTCCCGAAAAAGTCGATCTGCAGAGATTCGACTGCCAGCGTCTTCTCACAACAGCTAGTTCCCTCAGGCTGCGGGTGGATCATCATAGCCACATCTATCTCATCGAAAGCTCCCTCCGGCGTCATGACGGTTTTAGTCTGGAGGTTTTCTTCTCCGGGCGTGCCGAAGACGACAACCTTTCCGCCTGACTCATCGACCGCTTTTTTCAAGCTTACCGCTGCGCCTAAAGAAGTGACGCATATCAGATTATGACCGCAGCCGTGGCCTATGTCCGGCAGAGCGTCATATTCGGCAAACAGCCCGACGGCTGCCCCCTCTCGCCCGGAATCATAGACAGCTCTGAAAGCATGAGGTATTTTCCAGTAATCCTTCTCCACGGAGAAGCCGTTTTCCGTGAGAAACTCGCAGAGCAGCCGGGAGGCCAGTTTTTCTTCGCCCCCTATCTCGGGATTTTCATAGAGAGTCTTTGCTATATGACTGAGCTGCGGCATGATTTCTTCAATCGAACGCAATATTTCTTCTTCTAAAGCTTTCTTCATTTTACATGTTCTCCTTTACTGATATTTTCCCATCAGCTCATACAGGAGTTTTCCGTCGATATTTCCGCCGCTTAAAACGAGGGCAATATTTTTTCCTCCTATACGTTCGGCCATATCCATCACCGCCGCGACTGTGGTGCAGCTGCCTGCCTCGACGATATATTTTTCTTCCCGCGCCATGAAGCTTACAGCCCTGCCTATGGTTTCCTCGGAAACCACGAGAAACTCATCTACGTAATCTTTGGCCATTTCATAACTCAGAGCTCCGATGCCGCCTATGAGGGAATCGCATATCGAGCCGGCGCAGGGATATTCTTCATAGAATATGCCGTCCTCATAGGCTTTTACCATAGCCGGACAGGCCTCCGTCTGCACGCCTACGATGCGTATATCAGGCTTGATGGATTTTGCGGCTACCGCAATCCCTGTAATGAGTCCTCCGCCGCCTATGGGCACCACTATCGTGTCGACATCCGGATTCTGCTGCAGTATCTCTATCGCTATGGTTCCCTGACCTGCATAAATCTTGGGATCATCGTAATATGCGTCGATATATGTCATGCCCCGGCTTGTTATGTACTCCATTCCCAAGCGGTGCGCTTCATCGTAATCTTTTCCCAGCAGCATGACGTCAGCGCCAAAATAGCGAATCTTGTCTATTTTGCTCTGCGGCGTAGTCTGCGGTACTATGACTTTCGCATTTTTTATTCCCAGAAGCGAGGACGCATAGCTGACGGAGCTGCCGTGGTTTCCGGAAGAGATCGTCGCGATGCCGCGCCTGATTTCTTCTTCTGTCAGAGTAAGCATCTTGTTCAGCGCCCCTCTGATCTTAAAGCTTTTCACCCTCTGAAATGATTCTAATTTGAAAAAATATCTGCGTTCTTCACTTCCGAGATAAAATGACTCTTCCAAAGGCGTTTTTCTGATATATGGGCTTATTCTCTCGTAGGCCTTATGTACCTCTTGCGCATTGAACATTTCTTTTCTCCTCTTCATAAAATCATATTTCTTTATCTCTTTATCTCTTTGCCGGATACTGCCGTATCTTTTTCGGCTGGCTGATGAACTTAAATTTCTGAAAGAAATTCAGCGAATTTGTCTAAACCCTCGCCCAGCGTCTTAGAGTCAAAGGCGTAGCCTATGCGAACTCCGCCTTCCATTTCAAAGGCCGCTCCCGGAGTCACCATTACTCCCTTGGATTTCATCAGCTTTATGCACAATTCGTAAGACGGGATATCCTTGTCGTAATATACAAAGGCGGTGGTTCCGGCCACAGGCGGCAGGTAATGAACTCCCGGCGTCTCCTTTACCCATTTATCGAGGATTGCTCTGTTTTTGAGCAGTATATCGCGGTTGCGGCTGAAAATCGCTTCTTTTGCATTCAGTGCTATGGAGGCCAGCTTATCGTATCGTAATCCCTGCGAATGTGGCATGCTTCGAGGACCTCCTCGCACGGTGAAACGATCCAGCCCATCCTAAGCCCCGCAAGTGAGAATATTTTTGACATTGAGCCTACTGAAATTCCTTTGTCATAGATATCTACTATGGAATGCATGTAACTTCCGTCCTCTGAAATGCCTCTGTACACTTCATCGCAAAGCACATAGGCTCCGACGCTTTCGGCAATCTTAACTATTTCTTTCATGGTTTCCATAGGTATCCACGAGCCTGTAGGGTTATCAGGATTGTTTATCGTTATCATCTTCGTCTTTTCGTCCACCTGACCCGCCAGCTTTTCTATATCCGGCAGAAACTTGTTTTCATAAGTAAGCTGATGGATTCTCACCTCAGCCCCTATGGAAGCCGGAATGGAGTAATGCTGCTGATATGTCGGCATCACGCTTATCATGTTGTCCCCCGGCTCTATCAGAGACATTATTACCATGTTGTTGGCTCCTATCGCCCCGTGAGTAGGTATCACCTGCTCCGGCCGGATGTCTTCATAGAGAGACGCCACTCCGTCTTTGAAAGCCGTAGAACCGAAAATATCGCCGTATGTCATCTTCTTGTCCTTTAAGGAAAGCAGAAACTCATCTCCGTCTATTCCCGCAAGCTTGAATAGTTCGTCAAGAGTCAGCGAATCAATGCATGTCTCGGCCAGATTATACACCGCGTCGTCTTCATACTCGTTCATCCATCGTTCAACTTTAAAAGTATCGATCTTCATTTTGAATCCTCCTTTTAATAACATTAAATATTTACCGTCGCGCCGAAGCTTCCCGCCTCAGCTTTGCTCAAAGCCAGTCTGGCAGTCGCCAGATCCAGCAGTGCTATTCCTGTAGCGTCGAAAACAGTTATCTGTCTGCTATCTTGACGGCCTGTGATTTCTCCCGTGATCACCTGGCCGATATCTCCGGCGATATCCTCAGCCTTGAGGAAGCCTTCTTTTACAGGTATTTCAATTTCCCCAACGTTTATGCACTGCTGCTTGTCGTCGGTAAAGACTCTCGCTGCTCCCACTATGGCAGGATCTATTTCCTCCTTTCCGCTCATGTCTGAACCGATGCAGCTGAAATGTGTTCCCGGGCTTACCCATTCTTTCATAATCAGAGGTTTCTTTGATGGAGTTACCGTTATTATTATCTGGCTGTCTCCCGTCACTTCTGCCATTGCCTCCTTTCCTGCAGATTCGAAGCTTACTCTGTCGACTCTCTCCGCAGGAATGTGGAAAAAGTCTTTTAACTTATTTGGGATAGCTTTGACGAATTTTTCGGAGAGCTCATCGGAAATAGGGTCGTAGACTCTGACTTTTTTCAGTTCAGGGAACAGTGACAGCATGGCGGCGGCCTGGAAGCCTGCCACATGACCGGCTCCGACGAGAAGCAGATTCTCAGAATCAGGATTTGCCAGATATTTTGCTCCTATGGCTCCAGCTGCTCCGGTACGCATGCCTGTGATATGGCTGCCATCCAGGAATCCCAGCGGTTTGCCAGTTTCATCGTCCATTACCATTATCGTACCGACGAGAGACGGCAGTCCCTTTTCAGCGTTGGCGCTGAACAGCGATACCAGTTTTAGCCCGAAGATCCCGCTTCCTTTGAGCCATCCAGATTTGATATCCATATCGGCCGAACCGGGGTCAAACTCATAAAATACCATAGGCCATACGACAGTCTGGCCGCCGGCTTTCTGCCTGTAAACGTCTTCAACCACGCTTATCACATCTGCAATATCCAGAAGCTGTTCCGTATCTTCTCTGGATAACACTTTGACATCAAACATTTAGAATACCTCCTTCATTTGGAAACGCTCTCCTATATTCAAATTTTATCACTTGACGGAGACCATTTTTTTGTTATTATTTGACATAAAAGCTATATTTTTTGTAAAAATTACAAATACATAGTTTAAAAAATCGAAAGGAAAACCATAAATGGCTCTTTTAGTTTCCGATATATTAAGATTAACGCATTTAAAAAACATGCATGTCGAAGCAGGCGCAGGCGGTTTGAACCGCTATGTAGTCACAGCCGGCATCCTTGATTATGAATACGTTGACGGCGTTAAAACCACTGCTGTCCCGTTCGACGAATCAAGCTTTGTTATTTCCAGTCTTCTCTTCGCCAAGGATGAGCCTACTCTGATTCTTCCGGCAGTCAAAAGCTTAAATTCACACGGAATAAGCGCTTTCGCATACAAAAAAATCTTTTTTGATCAGCTTCCTCAGGAAGTAAAAGACTTTGCCGAATCGAACAACTTTCCTATCCTGAGTTTTGACGGCGACTCTTACTTTGAAAATATAATCTTTGAAATCATGGACGCAGTTGAACATGACAACGCGCGTATATTGTCGGAAAGCCGGATACAGCACATTATTGATAACGAGCCCACCGCTTCCGAGGCGTTAGAGCTGAAAAGAAATTTATCTCTTCATTTCAAGAAGTACACTGCTGCCGCATATTTTGCAGCGGCTCCCAACACGGCGTCCTTGGATACAAATTATATAATACGCAATTTTTATCACAATAAATTCATCGGTGAAAAAGCTATGCTTGGCGCTTACAACGGCGGAATCATGCTTCTCATGACGGCTTCAGCTCCTAATCAGGCGGCGTTTAAGCTCATCTGGGACGAATACATCGAAATTGTCGGTATATCTTCCTCGGAAATATCTACAGGATTCAGCCAGGTCCATGAATCCGACACAGGTCTTCCGCGCTGCATCCGCGAGAGTTACTTCGCCTATCGTACTATGCAGCTTTTCCCATCTCAATTTAACGGCAAGGAAAAGCTATGCAGCTATCGCGACATCGGAACATTCAAGATGCTGATGCCTCTGGCTAAAAATCCGGTTCTCGCTGGCTATGCAGGCGATTATCTCGCTCCCCTTGAATCAAGCACAGCTCTATTATCCACCGCTAAAGCATGGGTATTTTGCGGCGGTGACTATGCGGAAGCTGCCAGAGTCCTTAACTGCCATCAAAACACGATCAGATACAGGATTGCTAAAATCAAGGAAATGCTGGAGCCCAATATTTGTTCGAGTATAAGCGATTTTCAGCTCTACGAGAGATTGGCGGCTGCAATCAAAATATCCATACTGACTGTTTGAATTCTTGACATATGTATGAGTAAAACAAGAGGCATCAAATCATATCCCTCCGTCTTCCCATCGCTTGCGAATCCGGCCCTAACGGAATATGATCTGATGCCTCTTACCCTGTATCCGGGGATACAGGAAACATCCTCTTATTTTTTTCTCATTATAACATGGCGATATATAAGCGTCAACCTATAATATTCAACCATCATACCTTATATAGTTCACGGCAAATAACAGTCCTGCCAGGGACAGAGCCAGTCCGAGCCCCGTGTAAAAAACAGCTATGAATACTTCGGGAACGATTTCAAACGCTCTTATGGTTATTCCGAATGCCATCATGAAAGCCATTATAATGAAAGACTTCATGTCGAAAAATTTCCAGAAATACTGTCTCTCAGCATCATGTTTTTTTATACGCCCTGTATGCTTATTCACAAGTCTGCTGAACACCATGAACCAAAATACTAAAAATATGCAAGCTGAACACAAAAAATTTACCGCCGAAATGTTGGCGGCATAAGCATTAAAGCCTATCCTCGCTATGTTGAATCCTGCGGCGAACCATACGATACCCGCTATCAGAAGCAGCGCTCTGTTTTTTACCAAAATAAAACCTCCTTTGTTTGCTATATCACAAAGCTAGTATGGCAAAGTGATTCAATGAACCCTACCTTGCGGCAACGCCGAACAATATGATTATTGAGTTCATTATAGCATATCTTCACGCGCCGCGAAATATAATATTGCCATGTGAAATATAATATTGCCATGTGAAATATAATATTGCCACAAGGGAAGTTCTTCTTTGTTCAAAATCGAGAAAGAACGTTTTCTCCCATCTGAAACCAGAGGAGTTTTCAGCATGCTTAAAAAATCCGATTTTTTAATTTTTATTCTTATAGTATTCATGGCTTTGGCCGGGACTTTGGCATATCTGGGCTCGGCTGCCGGCAATTCCGGGAAAGATGTCAACGGGGAAGAGCCCGGCGGAAACGGCAACTATACTGCAGGTCTTTTGTCGGGAGTTTCATCAATAGTGCCGGTGGTTGCCGACAGCAGGGAAACTATTCAGCTTCCCGTGCTCATGTATCACGGCATAACCGACATATCAGCCTCAGTCAACGAATACACCATACTGTCAGACACCTTCGAGGAAGATCTGATCTGGCTGGGGAAAAACGGCTTCACCACCATTACGGTGAAACAGCTTGTAGACTATGTGGAAAAAGGCAGCTCACTGCCTGACAAGCCGGTGCTGATAACTTTCGACGACGGATATGCCAACAATTACGCCTTTGCTTTTCCGCTACTGCAGAAATACCACATGCACGCGGTCATATCGGTAATAGGCGATAAGGCTGATGAGAGCTCCGGCGACATGTACAGAAAGCTTTCCAATTCCAGCCTTTCTTGGGGAGAAATCGCCCTCCTCGCTTCCTCCGGCAACGTGGAAATAGGCAACCACACTTACAGCCTTCACAGCTCCGCCGGCGAACGCAAGGGCGCCAACATGAAAGCCGGGGAAGACAGCCATGAATATGAAGCTATTTTAAGGCAGGATCTTTCCTCGCTGCAGGAGAAAATCGCCGAAGCCACAGGTTCCCAGCCTCTGCTTTTCGCCTGGCCCTACGGAGAATATCCCAAGGACGGAAGCGCTGATGAGATACTCAAAGATTTGGGCTTCAAAGTCACCGTTACCAGCTATCAGAAAATCAATACGATCGAAATGGGGAATCCGGACTCTCTTTTCGGCCTCAAACGTTTTCTGCGTACTCCCGATTTCGATATGGATAAAATTCTCGGATAATTTTGACATGTTCCATATTATCTGATAAAATGAATTCAATAGGGGGGTGAAAGAAATGAATTTACCGGAAAGAAAAGAAAAAACAGCTGATATAACTGTAAGCGTTGATGTTTCAAAGATCGTAAGGAACGTGAGCATAGCGGGCGTTTTAGTCGTAGGCATCATCTTCGGATGTTCTACTTACCGCAAAGTAATGCAGTGGCAGAAAGAAGAATAATGTATAAAATAAGAGGGTTTTGCTCGTTTTGAGCAAGGCCCTCTTTTTAAATTTCGGCTGTTTCCCTAAAATTCCAGCCGTTTCCCTACACCTCCAGCCGTTTCCCTACAGCTCCAGCTCATACATGGTCATGGCGATAGCCGCAGGTCCCGCCGTCTCTGTTCGCAGAATGGTCTTTCCCAAGGACACGCCGCATATTCCACGTGCTGCCAGCCGGCTCGCTTCTTCGTCGCTGAAGCCTCCCTCCGGCCCGATTATTACTGCCAGAGTTTTTGAGTTTTCATCGCTTTCTCCTTTTATCCTGCAAGCGTTCTCTCTGAGAAAATCTTTTATGGTCTTATCTTCTTCATTTTCATAGGGAAATATCGTCAGCTGATATTGACTGAGTTCGTCCTCCATCCGGGAAAAGTCCACAGGCTTTTCTACCTTTGGTATTATGCCCCGCCGGCACTGCTTGACAGCTTCGTCGCTGATTTTCTGCCACCGTTCAAGCTTCTTCCTTGAATTTCCCTTATCCACCGCCACAGTCCTCTCCATGAAGACGGGAACGATGCGGAAAACTCCCAGTTCAACGGATTTGCGGATTATATCCTCCATCTTGCTTCCCTTGGGGATTCCCTGATAGAGAGTTATCTTGACCTCCGGCTCCCGGGCGAATTTCTGTTTATCCAAAATCGCCAAGACTGCCTCGTCTTCCCTGGTTTCTTCGATGACAGCTCTGTATTCCCAGGTTTCTCCGTCTGAAATATCTACTTCATCGCCTTTCCTCAGTCTCAGGACTTTTTTTATGTGATGGAGATCATCCTTATCTGTGATGTATATATATCGCCCGTCAATATCTGACGGACTGACAAAAAATCTGCTCATCGTTTTTCTCGTTCCTCTCCGGGTTTATGCCCAGTGTTCAGCGCTCATCTCTCGTCTGCGGCTTACAATTACTGCTCCGGAAATCCGGCCGCTATGGCGCACCACATACCGTCTTCCATGATTTCCTTTATGACAAATCCGCAGTCCGATATGACTTTCGCCACCTGTTCCTCTTTTTCTATGAGTATGCCTGACGAAATATATGTTCCGTCCGCAGTCATATGGCGAGCGACATGTGAGCTCAAAGTCATGACAAGGTCAGCCATCAGATTGGCTGCTACAATATTGGCTTTAAAATCTATACCATCGACGAGATTTCCATATTGAACACTGACTTTTTCCTGGCAGTTGTTCAGCGCGACGTTCTCTCCTGAAACTTTCACCGCCTCCGGGTCTATGTCTACGGCCAAAACCTCTGACGCGCCCAGCAGCGCAGCTCCTATGGACAGTATGCCGGAGCCGCAGCCGACGTCGAGAACTTTATCGCCTGTATTCATATATTTTTCAATCATCTTGAGGCATAGAGACGTGGTCTCGTGAGTGCCAGTTCCAAAAGCCATGCCGGGGTCTATCTCGATCACTTTCTCACCGAGCGCGGCCTGATAAGTTTCCCACGTAGGCTTGACGACCAGGCAGTCCGTTATCCTGGCAGGCTTAAAAAATTCTTTCCACTTGTCTTTCCACTGCGAATCGTCCTCGGCCGTGACTCTGACCGAGACCTGAGGAAATTTTTCTTTTATAGCTTTTACAAGCTCTTCTGCGTTCTCTTCTTCACCGTCTCCGAGATAAAAGGTGACTTTAGGCGTTTTGTCCTTTAAATCCATGACTTCCGGAGACACGTAATCCCACTCGTACTCTTCTTTTTTATTGAGCAGATTTTCCAGATCGTCCGGGTCTTCTATCACAGTATCGGTTATGCCTCTTGTCAGCAGAAATCCTGTCAGCGGCTCGATGTCTTCTTTATTTGTTTCAATGTCTATCTGTAAGTATTTCATGTAAACTCCTTGCGTATATAATTATATCAAATGTGATTGAAAAGGCAACATTAAAGGACTTCATTCCCCCATGGAAACGGAATAAAAAACCGCGTGTACATAAAACCGCCCCAAAGTTCAGCCCGGCAATCCGGCAATAGGGGCGGTTTATTCCGCGGTTCTTAAAGCTATTTGAACATTTCTTTGATTTTTTCGGCGAACCCGCCTTTCTTCTGATAACAGTCCTCCGTGAGAACCTTGCCCACCTCGGCGATGGCTTTCTTCTGCTTGCCGTTGAGCTTCGTAGGTATTTCCAGATTGACCTTGACGTACAGATCGCCCTTGGAATCGCGGCGAAGTCTCTTGACGCCTTTGTCCCTGAGCCTGAAAACGGTGCCCGGCTGAGTTCCTGCAGGAATTTTATACGACACCTTGCCGTCCAGAGTAGGCACGATGAGTTCATCACCGAGAGCAGCCTGATCAAAGGTGATAGGCATTTCAAGGTAAAGATCGTCGCCCTGTCTCTTAAACAGCTTATGAGGCTTGACGGAAATCACTATATACAGATCGCCTGTAGGGCCGCCGTTGACTCCCGGCTCGCCCTGTCCCCTGATAGGAATTACGCTTTCATTGTCTACACCTGCCGGTATTTCTATGGAAAGCTTGATGGTCTTTTTGACTTTTCCGCTTCCTTTGCAGTCCGGACAGTGCTCTTCGATTATCTTTCCGCTGCCGCCGCACTGGTCGCAGGTCGTAACGCTCTGGAACTGTCCGAAAGGAGTTCTCTGAGTCTGGCTTATCTGGCCGCTGCCGCCGCACTTAGGACAGGTTTTCTTCGATGTTCCGGGTTTTGTGCCCTCGCCTTTGCACGTAGGGCACTCGACGAATTTATTGATTTCAATTTCTTTTTTAGTACCGAAGGCTGCTTCTTCAAAGGTGATGGTGATCGCTTTCTGGAGGTCTCTTCCCTTTCTTGGCTGGTTAGCGCGCCTCTGCTGCTGTCCGCCGCCGAAGCCGCCGCCAAACATGCCCCCGAACATGTCGAAAATGTCCTCGAAGCCTCCAAAGCCTCCGCCGAAGCCGCCGCCTCCGCCGAATCCTGCATTCGGATCCACTCCTGCATGGCCGAATCTGTCGTACTTGCTCTTCTTGTCAGGGTCGGACAGGACGCTGTAAGCTTCGTTTACCTCTTTGAACTTTTCTTCTGCTGTCTTGTCTCCGGGATTTTTGTCAGGATGATATTTCATAGCCATCTTTCTGAAAGCTTTTTTTATTTCATCCTCGCTGGCCCCTTTTTTCAAGCCAAGCACTTCGTAATAATCACGTTTTTCTGCCATAATCTATAACCTCTCACAATGCAGGGCAATTTTCGCCATGCAAAATCTATAACACGAAAATGTCGGTGGCAGAAGATTGGTCTCTACCGCCACCAACAATTTTATCTTACGCAGCCAACAACGCCACAGGGCATTTACAAATCTAATGCGCCGGAAAAATGTTCTGTGGCTAGGCGGCAAGATTTCGAGACTCGGAGCATACTCTTCGTATGTGAGAATCGAGAAATTGCAGCCAACAACGCCACAGGGCATTTTAACAAGCATTACTATTTGTCGTCGTCGACAACCTCATAATCAGCATCAACAACATTGTCTCCGGCAGGACCGCCAGCCTGAGCTCCTCCTGCGGCCTGGTTAGGGTCAAAGCCCGCTCCTGCAGCGCCTGCTCCTGCTGCCGACTGGTCTCCGCCTGCAGCCTGTGCCTGCTGATAAAGCTTAGTCGAAATGATGTGGAACTTTTCTGTCAGAGCGTCGGTCTTTTCCTTGATCTGATCGACAGTTCCGTTGTTCAGAACGGCCTGCAGCTGATCTTTTGCGTCGTTGATCTCAGTCTTTTCCTGATCTGACAGCTTGTCGCCCAGATCCTTGACGGATTTTTCCGTTTCATATACCAGGGACTCCGCTTTGTTTCTTATCTCAACTTCTTCTTTTCTCTTTTTGTCTTCCTCTGCGTACTGCTCGGCTTCCTTTACCTTCTTGTTGATCTCATCTTCAGAAAGGTTGGTGGAAGAAGTTATGGTAATTCTCTGTTCCTTGCCTGTTCCCATATCCTTGGCGCTTACGTTTACAATACCGTTGGCGTCGATGTCGAAAGTAACCTCGATCTGCGGAATTCCGCGAGGAGCCGGAGCGATACCGGTGAGCTGGAATCTGCCGAGGGTTGTGTTTCCTGCGGCCATTTCTCTTTCTCCCTGCATTACGTGGATATCAACTGCCGTCTGGTTATCCGCCGCAGTGGAGAATATCTGGCTCTTCTTAGTAGGAATAGTTGTATTTCTTTCGATGAGCTTGGTGGCTACTCCGCCCAGAGTCTCGATGGACAGTGACAGTGGAGTTACATCAAGAAGCAATACGTCGTGAACTTCTCCTGTCAGTACGCCGGCCTGGATAGCTGCTCCGATGGCCACGCACTCGTCAGGGTTTATTCCCTTGAAAGGCTCCTTGCCGGTAACTTTCTTTACGGCTTCCTGAACTGCCGGGATTCTCGTCGAACCACCTACTAAGATTACTTTGGCAATGTCGGAGTTGGAAACGCCGGCGTCAGCCATTGCTTTCTTCATAGGCTCGATAGTTCTCTCTACCAGGTGTCCTGTCAGCTGATCGAATTTAGCTCTTGTCAAGTCTTCGTTCATGTGAAGAGGACCGTCTGCTGTCACTGTGATGAACGGCAGATTGATGTTGGTGGTCTGTGAACCTGAAAGCTCTTTCTTTGCTTTTTCAGCGGCTTCTTTTAATCTCTGGAGAGCCATCTTGTCAGTTCTCAGATCTACGCCGTGCTCCTTGGCAAAATTGTCTGCCAGGTAATTCAGGATAACTTCGTCGAAGTCGTCGCCGCCCAGACGAGTGTCTCCGTTGGTAGCCAGTACTTCAAATACTCCGTCGCCGAGTTCGAGGATGGATACGTCGAATGTACCGCCGCCCAAGTCGTATACTAATATTTTGTGCGAGCCTTCTTCCTTATCAAGGCCGTAAGCCAGCGACGCCGCCGTAGGCTCGTTGATTATTCTCTTGACGTCAAGGCCTGCGATTCTGCCTGCGTCTTTTGTAGCCTGCTTCTGAGCATCGGAGAAGTAAGCCGGAACTGTGATTACCGCTTCTGTCACTTTTTCGCCCAGATAGCCTTCGGCATCATTTTTCAGCTTGGTGAGGATCATCGCGGAAATATCCTGCGGAGTGTAGTCCTTACCGTCGATGGTTACTTTATAGTTTTCTCCCATGTGTCTTTTGATGGAAGCTATAGTTCTGTCAGGGTTGGTTACTGCCTGTCTCTTGGCCGTTTCTCCTACCAGTCTTTCTCCGTCTTTCTTAAAGCCTACTACTGACGGAGTAGTTCTCATTCCTTCTGCGTTTGCTATTACTGTCGGCTCTCCGCCCTCAAGAACGGCGACGCACGAGTTTGTAGTTCCTAAGTCAATACCTATTACTTTTGCCATTTTCTTTCCCTCCTAATTAGTTAGCGACCTTTACCATTGATGGTCTTATCACTCTATTGTTTAAAATGTACCCCTTTTGAAGGACCTCGGTTACCTTTCCGCTCTCGTACTCGTCCGAGTCTTCTGTCATTACGGCATTGTGGAAGTTAGGGTCAAAATCCTCTCCCAATGCCGCGATTTCACTGGCTCCTGCTTTTTCAAGCACACCAAGGAGCTGTTTTAAAATCATTTCCATTCCCTTGTAAAAGCTGTCTTCCGCGTTTCCCGCGTCGAGGGCTCTTTCAAAGTTATCTATCACATTAAGCAGTTCGCTGATGATCTTCTCATTGGCAAACGCATAAATGTCGCTCTTTTCCTTTTCAGTCCTGCGTTTAAAATTCTGGAAATCGGCCATGAGCCTCATGTATTTGATACTCAGTGCTTCTTCCTCAGGGTCCTTTTCAGCAGTATCTTTTTCAGCGGGCTGTTCCTCTTCGGCTTCTCTTGCGCCGGTGTCAGGTTCTTCGGCCTTGTCGGCTTTATCTCCGCCGTCTGTCCCTTGAGCCTCTTTCAAATGTTCCTGTTCACCGTTGCCGCAGCTTTCCCCGCAAGACTTTTCTTCTTCTAAATGGTCATTTCTTTTGTTGGCGTCTTCACTCATCTTCCTCATTACCTCCGCTTTCAAGTTTGAATGTGTCGCTCAAATTGTCGGTCAGATACTCTATGATAGATGTGACTTCACCGTACCTCATTCTCGTAGGCCCGATAACACCTATCTTTCCCACCAGCTTGCCGTCTACATGATAGCTTGCCGTGATGAGCGCGCAATCATTCATAATATCGTCTGCATTTTCTTCTCCTATGGTCACGATCACGCCGTCTTCCCTCTCCATGAGCTTCTTGGTGAAATCGTCTTTCTGGCTGAGCATTTCTATGAAACTCTTGGCTTTCTGCAGATCGTTGTATTCCGGTATATCGAAAATGTTTGTCAAGCCTTCCATATAAAGGTTGACGTTGAGCATATCCTCCAGTGTTTTCATAAAGTTCGGCATCACGTCGCGGGCCAGACCGCTCATGGCGGCCATATCGCTCTCGAAATTTTCTATTATATTGTTTTTCAGAGCCTCACTTATGGTCTTGCCTTTATAGTTATAAGTCAGCGTCTTTGCCAGAAGCTGGAGATTTTCATCGGTATAAGGCGATTTTACGTTCAGTGCCGTATTGGAAATCTTTCCGCTCTCCGCGGCTATCATCAGAACTATGGTCTTTTCGTCAACCGGCAGCAGATTGATAAACTTCAGCGCGTCTTCGTCTTTGGTCGGCGTAAGGGCGAAAGACGTAAGATTGGTTATTTCGGAAAGGACTGAAGCCGCATGCTCTATGGTCTTTTCAAATTCGTGCACATTGGACTTGAGCCTCTCGGAAATGACGATTTTCTCTTCTCTGCTGAGTTCCTTCTTCTCCATCAGGGCATTGACATAAAGTCTGTATGCCATATCTGAGGGAACTCTTCCGGCAGACGTGTGAGGGTGGGTCAAATATCCCATTTCCTCCAGATCGGCCATCTCGTTCCTTACGGTCGCCGGGCTCACGCCCAGGTCATATTTCTTGGAAATGGTTCTGGAGCCCACCGGTTCAGCAGTCTTAACGTAGTCGCTGATAATAGCCTGTAAAATTTTAAGCTTGCGTTCTGTAAGTTCCATAACTCTTTCTCCTTTGTTAGCACTCATTGCTTTAGAGTGCTAATCACTATATATAAGATACTACTGCCAGCCTTATATGTCAACAGATTTTAAAAAGTTTTTTGTGTATTTTTTGTGAAAAATTCCGTCGTTATTCATCAGCGGCATATGCAGGAGGGAATTGATTACGGCGCGGAAAAAGAGGCCGCCTTTTGGGCGACCCCTTGGTAAAATGCCAAGCGATTTGTTTAGTTGACCGCTCTGGCTCTTAATTGACTTCTACAGTGGTTAAATCCAATTCTCCATTCCCCGTTAATTTTTCAACGGCTTCTGCCAAACGAGCTTTGACTTTTTCGCTCTCGTCCATTACCCCGGCATTTTCGAGATACACTCTGCAGCTGCCGATTTCAAAGGCTGCATAGTAAATAGCGTTTTGTTCACCTTTGCTGTTCGGATCTGTCACAAAGTATCCGGCTGTGATGCTGATGCCGTTCACTTCAGAGCTTTCTTCTGTTCCGGCAATCACTGTATCAAGCAGCTGCACGTCAGAGGCTGAAATAATCATTTTCATATTCTCAATGTTTCCCTCAAAGCCGATCAGTTCTTGTGAACTGCCTGCATCCGTGCCGCCGTTCATGAAAAGAGCCTGAGCTGTAACCGGCAAATCGGGAAACAGCGCCGCAGTTTCTTTATCCGTGAGCTGCCTTTCTGTTATAGTCCCATCGATGTCAATACTCGAGCTGACAGCTTTTGATTTCACAAAGGTTATTTTATCTCCATTGTCTAAAGCGGCGATATCAGTTTTCTTCCCAAGCAAACCGCTCTGAAGCATGCCTATGCCTGCAATTGCAACTACTGCAAAGCAAGCCGCCGCCATTGCGGCCCATCTCAGCCGGCCAGGCTTTTCTGCTTTATGTTCCGTCCGAGCTTCTTTCACATAGTTCTCGTTGATATCGCTTAAGGCTGCACAGAATTCTTCTTTTTTCATAGTTCAAAACCCCTTTCTGTCAAGTATTTGTGAAGTTTAAGGCGAATACGTCCTAAGGCCACGGACACATGGTTTTCTGTCATTCCAAACCGTGACGCGATAGACGATATGCTGTCAAAATACCAGTATCTGCAAACAAAAATGCTTCTTTTATCTGCGGAAAGTTCGCCTAAAAAAGCGTCTATGGCCTTTACGAGTTCTCTGCGGTCTATAACCTGCTCCACGCTGCCGGTGTCAGATACCAATTCTCCGATCTCGTCAAGAATGGCCGTAGAACTGCCTCCGCATCGCTTGCCGGCGGTCATGTATTTGTACCGGTTAAGCGACAGGTTTCTTGTGATTTTCCCCAGAAAAACAGAGAGGACTCTTGGTTTGTACGGCGGCATAGCCCTCCATGCGTTCATATATGTGTCATTGACACATTCTTCAGCATCTTCTTTGCTTCTCAGTATATTTTCAGCAATCGAGGCACAGTATCTTCCATATTTGTCCGCAGTGGCGGCAAGCGCCTGCTCGTTCCTATCCCAGTATAACTGGACAATCTCTGCATCATCCATCGTATTCACCTCACTCACTTCTATATCTGCCCTTTCACTTATATACACAACGTTTGAGTTCAAATCTTACAAAAATTCAAAAAAATTTTATACCAGCGAGACTATATTGTTGGCATCGCTGCGTATAAAATATAACTGATTCATTTATTCAATTGATGGTCCGTCTATGGTTACGCACTCTGCAGTTTAGCCAACATGCCGCAGCTTCTTCTGCAAGGAACATCTCCACCTGCAAAGAACAGTTCACTCTGCACGCCTCAGAGCTGCCTGCATGCTGCAGCTCCATCTGTACATTACAGCTAGGTCAGTGCGCCGCCGCGCCGACAAGCCAGTACATCGCCGCTTGCCCGGACACTGATACGCGGACTTATTACTCAATGTTGTAAAATTTTTAAAAAGCCATAATATTTTACAACACAGTCATGATGCAAACTTAAATAAATATAAAAATAAAGCAATGTTGTATAATTACATAAAACTGACAAATTCTACAACATTGCTGATAACGCTGTTTGACTGACTGGCGGGCGTTAGAGTTAGAGTAAGTTTAAAACTAAATTGTCTAGTTTAATTTTTTAATGTTGGTAAAAATCCCTGACGAAGAAAAAATGACAACATTTTGAGAAAAGTCGCCGCAATTCCAGAGGTTTTACGATGTCAAATCATGTCGATGTTGTACATTTTTCGGGGTTACAGTGATTTTGCTAACATTTTACATAATCTTACAAAACCCACGGAACTTTATCCGCAGATCCCGGTCCAAGCTTAAAGACTGCCGCATCTGCCACGCGCGCCATCTTTCTTTAGAATCAACACGGCAATGAGCACAACGACAGCGGAAATCCACTGAGACACCGATAAAGGCCCTATAAATCCTCTTTCCGGATCGCCGCGGAAAAATTCCAGAGCAAAGCGCATGCAGCCGTATATGAGCATATATAAAGGGAAAGTTTTTGTAAACGCGGAGCGTCTGTCCTGAACAAAAATTATCACAGCGAAAATCGCGAGATTTCCAAAAGCCTCGACTAGCTGCAGCGGAAATCCATCTATTCCTCCGCAGCACCCTGCCGTGTAGCAGCCCAGCCTGCCGAAAAAATGAAACAGCGGAAACGCCGGAGCCGCCATCTCCATGACTTTGCCAAAGGGAAGTCCGAATTGTCTGCAGTAAATATAAAAGGCCAAAATCACACCTCCAAAGCCACCATAGAATACGAAGCCGCTCTGCATAATCGCCTGCAGAAATTCATTACTCCACTGAATTTTATCCCAATACTCTATGAACTGCGGAATCATGCAAATCAAGGCCAAAAGTTTTGAGCCGACCACTATTCCTATCACCGAATAAGCCATGATATTAACCAGATCGTCTCTCTGCAGATCGTATTTTCTTCTTCTCTTTATACACAAAAGCAGGGCCGCCAGCAGCCCTACAACGCCTAATATAGAATAAAAGGAAATCGTTTTTCCGAGAATCAGGATGTAATTTTCTCCGATCATAGTCTCTCACCGAACCCACCAGTTATAACGTGAAATTTCCCTGTTGAGTGGGATTCCCTGCCGCATAGCAATTTTCAGCTTCATAGCAGTCTCCTGCTGCATAGCAATTTCCGAGGCATAATAAAAAGAACCGCAATCGTCCGCATATCATGATATCATGCGGCGCACAAACGGTTCCCTCCATTTCTTTTAGAGCGTGTCTATAACACCAAAGAACGCTCCTATGGCACAGATGGCGCAGAGGTACATCGCTCCGCCCAGCGCTACGGCCACTATCGAGCAGACCAATCCGCCTGTCGCCATACTGCTGTTTCCCTCTGTTTTTCTGGCCTGAACGGCTATAACTATACCTATGATTCCCAGGATTATGCCTATCAAAGTATAAACAAAATCAAATACCAGCGCTAGTATTCCGAGCACCAGGGCAACTGTAGTCAACGTCTTTTTCTCTTCTCCCATCTTCAATATCCCTTTCATTCTTTTTCTACATATACTTTATATTATTATTTTATATTATTTCGACATCTTTCGCAATAAAAATTATCGTTTCGCACAATCTCGCCGCCAAGCTTTCGCAATATAAATTATCATTTCGCCCAGTCCCTTACGCGGCAAACGGCTTTTTTCCACCCGGCCAAAAGCTCCGAGCGCCTGCTCTCAGCCATGAGCGGCTCGAATGTTCTGTCTACCTGCCAGTTTTCGATCACGTCCTCCTTGCTTTCCCAGTATCCCGTAGCAAGACCGGCCAGATAGGCTGCCCCGAGGGAAGTAGTTTCGATGCATACAGGCCGCTTGACGAGGCAGTTCAGTATGTCGGCCTGGAACTGCATGAGAAAATTGTTGCTGCACGCACCGCCGTCTACCTTGAGGGACGTCAGGCTCATGCCCAGGTCGTCGGCCATGGCGTCAATCAGGTCGCCTGTCTGATAGGCCATTGATTCAAGAGTCGCCCTTACGAGGTGATTTTTATTAGCGCCTCTTGTTATCCCCAGTACGGCGCCTCTGGCATAAGGATCCCAGTATGGAGCCCCGAGGCCGACGAAAGCCGGTACTACGTAAAGTCCGCAGGAATCTTTCACTGCTGTGGCCATCGCCTCCGAGTCTGCTGAATTTTTGAGTATGTTTATTTCATCCCTGAGCCATTGTATTGCAGCTCCGCACACGAACACCGAGCCCTCCAGAGCATAGCTGACCTTTCCGCCCAGTCCCCAGGCTATCGTAGTGACCAGGCCGTTCTTTGAAAATACCGGTTTGTCACCTGTGTTCATCAGCAGGAAGCAGCCTGTTCCGTAAGTGTTCTTTCCCTCTCCGGCCTCAAAGCAGGTCTGACCGAACAATGCGGCCTGCTGGTCTCCTGCGGCTCCGCCTATCTTTATAGGACCGCCGAACAGAGTAGCTTCTGTCTCTCCGTAGATACAGCTGCTGGGCATGGGCTCGGGCAGCATCGACTTTGGTATCTCAAGGAGCCTGAGGATTTCCTCATCCCATTCCAAGGTGGTTATGTTGAACATCATCGTTCTCGAGGCGTTGGAATAATCGGTCACATGAACTCTTCCCGCGGTCATCTTCCATATCAGCCATGTCTCGATGGTGCCGAAAAGCAGTTTTCCCTTTTCAGCCTTTTCCCTGGCTCCGTCCACGTTGTCCAGTATCCACTTAAGCTTGGTGCCGCTGAAATATGCGTCTATCAGCAGGCCGGTCTTTTGACGTATCATTTCGCCGCAGCCCTTTGCTGTCAGCTGGTCGCAGTACTCGGCAGTCCTGCGGCACTGCCATACTATGGCGTTATATACAGGCTCTCCCGTTTCTTTGTCCCAGACGACTGTGGTTTCCCTCTGGTTGGTTATGCCTATGGCATCGATATTCTTGTATGTACAGCCGATTTTCAGCAGCGCTTCCTGAGCCACGCCCATCTGTGTGGACCATATTTCCATGGCGTCATGCTCAACCCAGCCCTCTTTGGGGTATATCTGCGTAAATTCTTTCTGAGCTACGCTGACCATATTCCCTTTCTTATCATATATTATGCATCTGGAGCTGGTCGTGCCCTGGTCGAGGGCCATGATATATTTTTTCATTGTGCTTCCTCCTCATTCTAGACGAACAGCGACATTATCCTGTTGGAAATGTCTATGCCCTTGCGCGTGAGGGCTATGTGCCTGCCGTCTGATTCGGCATAGCCCTTCTGAACGAACATTTCAAACTCCGCCCTCTGCAGTGCGTATATATCCCAGAATTCGTTTTTCAGTCTTTTGCGGAAATCCTCAAATACCACGCCTTGCTTTGTTCTCAGCGCAGTAAATGTATAATCTGATACGTTGTCCATATATGTGTTCACGCTGCTTTCAACCACGCAGTCGGCTCCGAATGCCTCGGAGCCCTCAATGCGTATGTTTGAGGCCACGTCCTGGCTCCACATGGTGTGCGAATACTGTATGATATTATCCAAATTGGAATATCTGGTATTTTTTATGTAGGAATGTGCCGCGGCTCCCAGACCCATGTATTCTGAAAGGTTCCAGTATTTCAGATTATGCCTGCATTCCTTCCCTTTGAGAGCGCAGTTGGAAATTTCATAGTGATTGTAGCCGGCTTTATCTGTCATGTCCAGAGCGGTATGATACATTCGCCGGTCTTCTTCGACAGGAGTTTCCCTGAGCCTGCCCTCCCTGAACATGCGTCCGAAAACCGTGTTCTCGGAGATTTCAAGGCTGTAGAAAGACAGATGCTCAGGTTTCAGGCACAGCGCTTTTTCCATGCTGTCTTTCCACTTGTCCATGGTCTGCCCCGGCACAGCGAACATCAGGTCTAAGCTAATATTGCCGAATCCTGCTTTTCTGGCAAGCTCCACCGTTTTGGCTATATCCTCCGCCTTATGTACGCGGCCCAGCTTACGCAGTATCTCGTCATCGAAGGACTGGGCCCCTATGCTGAGCCTGTTGACGCCCAGCTTTCTGTATTTCATCAGCTTTTCGGCGGTCAGCGTCGCCGGATTACATTCCATGGTTATTTCGCTGTCCTGGGCGATGAAAAAGTTCTTCTTCAGCATGCGCAGGATCTTTTCTATCAGTTCCGGCTCCATAAGGCTGGGCGTTCCGCCGCCGAAAAATACCGTATCGGCGATAAACGTTTTTCCGTACTTGGCTCCGTAAAAGCCTATTTCCTTGAGCAAAGCTCTCGTATATCCCTTTCTCACATGCTCGTCGTTCGTCGCTTCTGAATAGAAGTCGCAGTAGAAGCATTTTCTGAGACAAAAAGGTATGTGTATATATATTCCTGCTGGCATCATTTGTTCTCGTCGTATTTCAGGACGGCTGTAAAGGCCTCCTGCGGCACCTCCACAGTGCCGAACTGACGCATCCTCTTCTTTCCCTCTTTCTGCTTTTCCAGGAGCTTCTTCTTTCTGGAAATATCACCGCCGTAGCACTTGGCGATAACGTCTTTCCTGTAGGCCTTGACCGTCTCTCTGGCGATTACTTTCTGGCCTATGGCCGCCTGGATAGGCACCTCGAACTGGTGCATCGGGATTATGGTCTTGAGCTTTTCGCATACGAAGCGGCCTCTGGCATAGGCTTTCGACTCGTGCACTATCATGGAAAAGGCATCCACCAGATCCTTATTGAGCAGTATGTCCATCTTGACCACGTTGGAACGCTCGTATCTGATAAACTCATAGTCGAGGGAGCCGTAGCCTCTCGTCTTGGATTTCAGCGCGTCGAAGAAATCGTATATCACTTCGTTGAGGGGCATTTCATAATGAAGCTGTACCCGGGTTTCGGTGATGTATTCCATGTGTATCATCTTTCCCCTGCGCTCCTGGCACAGTTCCATGATGGAGCCTACATATTCCTTAGGTATCATGATGTCAGCCTTGACCATAGGTTCCTCTATGTAGCTTATCTCCTGTGCCGGCGGCAGATTGGTCGGATTCTGGATCATCTCCACCGTTCCGTCGGTCTTCACCACCCTGTATATAACGCTCGGGGAGGTTGTTATCACTCCTAGGTCGAATTCCCTTTCAAGCCTTTCAACGATGATTTCCATGTGCAGGAGGCCGAGAAATCCGCAGCGGAAGCCGAAGCCCAGAGCAGTGGAGGTTTCCGGTTCAAAGTTAAAGGCAGCATCGTTGACCTGGAGCTTTTCCACGGCGTCCTTGACGTTTTCATATTTTTCTCCCTCAGCCGGATATATGCCGCAGTATACCATGGACTGAGCCGTCTTGTAGCCCGGCAGCATCTCTTCGGTAGGGTCGCTGTCGAGGGTGATGGTGTCGCCCACTCTGGCATCTGAAACCTGTTTGATGCTTCCGCAGATATATCCTACTTCGCCTGCTTTGAGACTGTCTGACGGCACCGGCCCCGGAGCGCATACTCCGACCTCAGTCACTTCGTATTTTTTGCCGGTGTTCATCAGCCGTATCACATCACCTTTGCGGATCATTCCGTCCACTATTCTCGTGTATATTATTACTCCTTTATAATTGTCATACTTGGAGTCGAATATCAGTGCCTTGAGCTTTCCCTCAGGATTTCCGGACGGCGCCGGTATGGCTTTTATTATTTCCTCGAGGAGTTCCTCGATGCCTATTCCCTCTTTAGCGGAAATCAGCGGAGCTTCCGACGCGTCCAGGCCTATCACTTCTTCTATCTCCTGCTTGGTCTCGTCAGGACGGGCCGAAGC